>ERZ842401.308-NODE-308-length-69450-cov-29.561078_pt1 | contig 69450 bp, 63 predicted proteins | sample MGYA00521270_ERZ842401 | MGnify/ENA primary metagenome ERZ842401 (study PRJEB31892, sample SAMEA3878208) | bioreactor metagenome | biome: Moose rumen | place: Sweden | collected 2011-10 | study: EMG produced TPA metagenomics assembly of the PRJEB12797 data set...
TGAAAACGCTTGTGCTTTGCTCTTTCAGCTGGTTCTTCCATTTCGTGATTAGATTCGGATGGACTTCGTACTTCTTGCTCAACTCACTCAATGTCAGTTTCTCTTGTAGTGCTTCCATGGCGACTTTCGCCTTGAACTCCGCCGTGAACTTCCGGCGGCTCCTTGTCTTCGTGTTGGTCATCTTTTTTCCCTTTCGTTTGTGCAAAGATAACCACTTTAACCTTTGGTTTAAATTTTTGGGAGCATTATAAGATTGTTTAATCACAACATTTTAATATCAATATAATAATATGACCACTACTTTCACTATTGCTCTCGCCTCTTTTCTTTTAGGTGCTATAATTGCTGGCATCTTCTTCAAAACCACAAATCGCTCATTATTGGAAGCGAAAGACAAAGCCAACGAAGAGGCCTTGAAAGCAATTAAAGAGCATTACAATGATTCCGTCAAAGAGCAACAAGAGCGTTTTGACATAGCCATGTCACGAATGGTTAATGAAAACAAGGCGGCGACTGAAGACCTTCTGAAAGCACGACAGAAAGAGTTCGCTGAAACAAGCAGCACTATACTCACCGAATTGCTTGAATCGCAAGGACTTACAGAAGGAGTACATTACGATGCGCAAGCGACCATAAAAACTAATGAAGGCAATATCTTACGTCCCGATGTTATTCTTCACCTCGACCAGAAACGTGTGTTAATAATAGATTCAAAAGTTTCATTGACTGCATTTTTCGATTTTGTCAATGCTGAAAGTGAAGAGGGTTACTCAAACTTATGCTTCCATCTCCGATGACTCCACAGCCAGTAATATGGGTGATTTCTAATCGTATTTTCCAGTAATTCCACGTATTTCTGCATGACGGCACCTTCCGGAAGGTCGTTGGGATGCTCGCATATCTCTTGCACATCGAAACGGTATTTTCCAATGCGCTCTTTTATGACTTCATAATACAAAACCGGCAAGTCATATTTTCGGGCGAAACCTTCTGAGCCGCGTATGAAACCTGTCCTGCGATGCAGAAAATCAGTCACATAGCAGCGTTGCGGATTGCTTGGACTCTGGTCGGAGAGAATCATGTAAGCTGCGGGGATATGGTTATCCTCATGATATGCCATCACCTCGCGGACATTGTCGTGAAACACCACTTGGTCACCGTAACGCGTTCTGGCTCTATTGATTAGCTTTTCGAAGACCTTGTTAGTGTTGTGTGCCCCCACCCCTATCCCGTGATGCTTGAACTGCATATCGACACTCAAAACCATCCACTCCCAGTTGTTGTGGTGACTCGATACCAAAACAACACTCTTTCCTTGGTCGAAATATTTGTTCACCACCTCAGGATTTGAGCAACGATAGCGTCGCATCACGTTTTTGCGACTCATCGTCAGCATCTTAAGCATCTCGGCTGCAAGCTGCATGAAGTGCCAATAATACTTGTTTCTCGCTCTTCTCTTTTCTCGCCTACCCCATTCCGGAAAGGATTTCGCAAAATTATCGTCGATAATCTTACGTCTATACCTTATCACAAATGCCATTAATAAATAAAAAGGTATAAAAATCACATAAAGAAGTGCTAAGGGCAGAATCGATAAAGGATATAATATGAAATAAAATAAAAAATATGTCATCTCTAAACTTTTAAGCCGTAAAATTACACATTTTATCTGTTTCAAAGCGCAAAAAAATTTATTTTTTTTAAATGTTGCTTTTTAAAGATTTTATTACGAACTTTGCAAATTATTTAAGTGAATTTCATCAATTAAAAATACTATGGCAACAAACATCAACGAAATCAGAGAGGCATTGGCTTCTTACGGCATCAAGGATGTCAAGGAAATTTATTATAATCCCTCATACGAGGCTCTTTACAAGGCCGAGATGAACCCTGCTTTGACAGGTTTTGAGAAAGGTGTCGAGACCGAGCTTAAGGCCGTCAACGTGATGACCGGCATCTACACAGGACGCTCGCCCAAGGACAAATACATCGTCATGGACGAGAACTCGAAGGACACCGTTTGGTGGAACACTCCTGTTTATCCTAACGACAACCACGAGATGAGCCAAAAAGTGTGGGAAGAGGTGAGAAATCTGGCGAAGAAACAGCTCTCAGGCAAGAATCTTTACGTTGTTGACGCTTTCTGCGGAGCGAACAAAGACACCCGCATGGCTGTGCGTTTCATCATGGAGGTGGCTTGGCAGGCACATTTCGTACTCAACATGTTCATCAAGCCTACCGAAGAAGAGCTTAAGACTTTCAAACCAAACTTCACCGTTTACACAGCATCGAAGGCTAAAGTCAAGAACTACAAGGAGTTAGGTCTGAACAGCGACACCTGTGTGGCCTTTAACGTGACATCACGCGAGCAAGTAATTCTGAACACCTGGTACGGCGGCGAGATGAAGAAAGGCATGTTCTCGATGATGAACTACTACCTGCCGTTGAAGGGCATCGCCTCGATGCACTGCTCAGCGAACACCGACATGAAAGGCGAAAACACCGCTATCTTCTTCGGGTTGTCGGGCACAGGCAAGACGACACTCTCCACTGACCCGAAACGTCTGCTCATCGGCGACGACGAGCACGGCTGGGACGACGAAGGGGTATTCAACTTCGAGGGCGGCTGCTACGCCAAGGTCATCAACCTTGACAAAGAGAGCGAGCCCGACATCTACAACGCCATCAAACGCAACGCCTTGCTTGAAAACGTCACCGTCGATGCCAACGGCAAAATAGACTTCAAGGACAAGAGCGTGACAGAGAACACACGTGTTAGTTATCCTATCGAGCACATCGATAAGATTGTGAAAAACGTGCGTCCCACATCTGCCGGTCCGACTGCGAAAAACGTCATCTTCCTCTCAGCCGACGCCTTCGGAGTGTTGCCGCCCGTCTCGATTCTGACTCCTGAACAGTGCAAATACTACTTCTTGAGCGGCTTCACCGCCAAACTCGCAGGCACCGAACGCGGCATCACTGAGCCCACCCCTACCTTCAGCGCATGCTTCGGCCAGGCGTTCCTTGAGCTGCATCCGACAAAATACGCCGAGGAACTCGTGAAACGCATGGAACAGAGCAACGCCAAGGCTTATCTCGTGAACACAGGATGGAACGGCACCGGCAAGCGCATCTCAATACGCGACACCCGCGGCATCATCGACGCCATCTTAGACGGCTCGATAGAGAAAGCAGAGACCAAGAAAATCCCATACTTCGATTTTGAGGTGCCGACGGCATTGCCGGGCGTTGACCCGAAGATTCTCGACCCGCGCGACACATACGCCAACGTCGAAGACTGGAACAAAAAAGCTGAAGACCTCGCCGGCAGATTCATCAAGAACTTCGGCAAGTTCACGACAAACGAAGCCGGAAAGGCATTGGTGAAAGCGGGACCGACTTTAGACATTAGACATTAGACTTTAGTTTTGGATTTGATACGATAATTTTTGATATAATGAAAAGAATCAAGTGTTTAACACCTATTATGCTGATTATCATTGGATTAACAGCATTATCACTCACAGCAGGGAAAGGTGTCACATTAAGACTTTGCCCACAACAAGGCAAGACTTACGTCGTAAAGACGAAGAGTACCATGATAAGCGTCATGAAACTACAAGGGCAGTCGATGAACTCGAACCAGACAATGGAAACACGTCAAACATTCAGTGCCAACGAGGTCTCCACAACGAAAAACGTTTTCGACACTGAGATTGACGCGATAAAAATGACCGTTTCACAGATGGGCATGAATCTGGTTTATGATTCTGATAATCCACAAAACACCAGTCCGATGTTGGCGGGTCAGACAGGAGAGCTTGAAAAGGCACTTCACAAACCTACAACAATCACTTACAACGAGTTAGGTCAGAGTGACGATGCCAACGACCTTAGCATGAGCCAGCTCAACAATGTGATAATCCAACTTCCCGAAGAAGAGATTTTTGAGGGCAGCAAATGGAATTTCAGCAAGACTCAAGACATCAACGGCATTGAGTTCGCCATCAACATGGAATACACTGTTGCAAGCATCAGCAAAAAAGGCGTCAATGTAAATGTCACTGGAACCATTGATTCAAAGGATGTGACAGGCACCTACGAAGGCACCTCGACCATCAACGCTCATACCGGCTTTGTGACAAGCAGCAACATTAAAAGCAACATCTCGTTGACCATCTCCGAGCAAGGTTTGACAATCCCCACTACCATCAACAGCACCATCACGGTGACGGTTGAAGAGAAATAGCCGTTGGTTTTATCAGCGGACAAAAAACGACCGAGGCAAAGCCTCGGTCGTTTTTTGTCTTTGTGATTTTATGCAAAATATTGCGAATTCTGAAAATCTGTCAACCTTTATCAGATTTTTCGCTTTGTTACAGTCGAAATTACGGCTGTGATATTAGTTCAGCATCACTGGCATCAGCAGCATGAGGATGTCCTCATCGGCGTTTTGGTTATCGACAGGGGTGATGATACCGGCGCGGTTCGGTGCCGACATCTCGAGCTGAATCTCAGTCTGGCTGAGGTTGGCGAGCATCTCCTGGAAGTACTTCGAGCTGAAGCCTATTTCCATGTCCTCACCGGAATAGTTGCAGGAGAGGCGTTCCTTAGCTTCGTTTGAATAGTCGAGATCCTCAGCAGTAAGGATGAGTTCCTGACCGTTGATTTTGAAACGGATCTGGTTCGTCGCCTTGCTTGAGAAGATTGCCACACGCTTGATGGCCGAGTTAAGCAGCTGACGGTCAACGATAAGCTTGTTAGGATTTGTTGTCGGGATGACAGCCTCATAGTTAGGATAACGACCCTCGATGAGGCGGCAAATCAGCTTATATTCTCCGAAAGTGAACGACGCGTTGGTGTTGTTGAACTCCACATGCACAGGCTCATCGGCTCGGCTTGCGAGTATGTTCTTCAGCTGGTTGATAGGCTTCTTAGGCACTATAAATGAGGCGGCGGCATCGGATTTGACATCCATCCTCTTGTAGCGCACTAACTTGTGAGCGTCGGTGGCCACGAATGTGAGGCATGTGTCGCTCATCGCCATGAAAACGCCCGTCATTATCGGACGGATCTCATCGTTACCCGTCGCGAAGATGGTCTTCTCGAAGCCGCAGGCAAGCACATCGGCAGGGATGTCCCACACTGAAGGCTCAGCAATGACAGGCACTTGCGGGAACTCATCGCTCTTATGACCGACCATTTTATAACGTCCCTCGCCTGTAGTGATTTCTATGGCGAGCGAGGTCTCGTCAATATTAAACGACACCGGAATGTCGGGGAAATTCTTCATCATGTCAATGAGAAGACGCGCCGGAATGGTGACCTGTCCCCTACCTTCCGCCATGTCAGGTTTTATTGAGACAGTCATTGTAGTCTCAAGGTCAGATGCCGTGATTTTGAGTTCATCCTCATTGATGTCGAAGAGGAAATCATCCAAAATCGGCAAGGTGTTGCTTGAATTTATAACGCCGCTGAGGGCTTGAATAGCTTTCAAAAGCTTTAAACTCGATAGAATAAACTTCATAACTCCTAATTTTTTTCAAACTGCTAAATTACAACTTTTTCTTTAATTGCAGCTTATTTTTTTAAAATATTTTTATTTTTTGACAAAAATCGCCGCTGTCCATTCGTTTTCCTTGATATTATTGAGATATGACAGTCCAAGACGCTCGGCCTCGAATTTAATCATTTGCAAATCAGACTCATAGAAACCGCTGAAGAAGATTTTGCCGGCATTTTTCAGACACTTGACATATTCGCGCATGTCGCGCAAGAGGATATTGCGGTTGATATTGGCTATTATAACATCAAATTGCCTGTTATTCAATGAGTTAGCATCTCCAAGCTCGACCACGATATCATTCTCGGCGTTAAGTTTGACATTATCGAGTGCATTACGGTAAGCCCATTCGTCGTTATCGACAGCGACAGTCTTTGCCGAGCCGAGTTTCTTTGCCAGTATTGCGAGGATGCCTGTCCCCGAACCCATGTCAAGCACGTCTTTCCCTTTGAAATCCTCAGCAAGCATGAGCTTTATTATCTGTGCTGTCGTTTCGTGATGTGCGGTTCCGAAAGACATCTTCGGCTCGATACATAGGTCATATTTGTAACTGCTGTCGGCTTCATGGAAAGGCGCGCGAATACGGCATATGCCGTCGATCACCACTGGCTCATATGACGACTCCCAGGTTGCATTCCAGTCCTGATCCGGGATGATTTCTTGTTTAAAAATCTGAACATCAGCAAGTTGTTCCATTGCCAAGATTCCATCAAGGGCATTTTTGTCGAAGGCGGTCTCGGCGCAATAGGCGGTGAATCCCTCGTCGATGTCCATAAAGCTGTCGAAGCCTATGTTACCGAGCATCTCGGTGAACATATCTTTCAGAGCCTCGTTCTGTGGGTTTGAAAAAGTGCAAGCGATATAATTCATTGTCAATTACTTAGAAGCTTGTTCGCAGATGCTTGCAAAATCCTCTGCCTTAAGCGATGCACCGCCGATGAGACCGCCGTCAACATCAGGTTGAGCAAAGAGTTCAGAGGCGTTCTTGGCGTTACAGCTGCCGCCGTAGAGGATATGTATCTGGCTTGCGATGTCGTCGCCATATTTCTCTTTCACGAGGCCACGGATGAATGCGTGCACTTCCTGAGCTTGCGCCGGGGTCGCCGTCTTGCCTGTCCCGATAGCCCAGACAGGTTCATAGGCGATGATAACGTTCTCAATATCAGCGTCATCGAGATGGAACAACCCCTCCTCCACTTGTTTGCGGATGACATCGAAATGCTTGTTGGCCTCGCGTTCTTCCAACACCTCGCCCACGCAGAAAATCGGGACGATTTCATATTTGAGTGCCTGATTTACCTTTGCGGCAAGCGTTTTGTTATCCTCGCCGAAGTATTTTCTGCGCTCGCTGTGACCGATGATGCAGCAACTCACTCCAATGGAGTCGAGCATCTTAGCCGCCACCTCGCCAGTGTAAGCCCCTGATTCCCATGCAGATACATTCTGGGCGCCAACTTCAAAGAGTTCGTGTTCAGCAGCCTCGTCGGTAGCAAGTTCGAGGTACGGGAACGGCGGGCATATTATCACTTCGCATGATGGCTGTTTCTCGTCAAGGATATTTTCGAGATCTTCAATAAGGGTTTGGGCTTCCTCAAAGTCGAGGTTCATTTTCCAGTTGCCCGCGACGATTTTATTTCTTTTCATGGTGTGATGATTTAAATTTTTCGATTAAAGTGCAAAGATAAGAAAAATTATTTTATCCTCACTCTCGGATCCAAAATTCCGTAAATAATATCCACCACGATGTTGATGACAATCAGCATCACACCTATTAGTAATACTGCGCCCATCACAACGGGGAAGTCGAATTTGTCGAGAGCGTCAACGATGACCACGCCGATTCCTTTCCAGTCGAAGACGTATTCGACGAATACCGCGCCGGCAAGCAATGAGGCGAACCATCCTGAGACGGCGGTAACCACCGGAGTCATGGCATTTCTTAGGGCGTGTACCCCTATGACACGCCATTTTTTCAAACCCTTCGCCTTCGCCGTGCGGATATAGTCCATCGACATGACTTCAATCAAAGTTGTTCGTGTAAGTTCTGTTATGACGGCAAGAGGCCTCAATCCGAGCGTCAACGCTGGCAAAATAAGGTTTTTCAGGTCGAGATATGAGCCGTTGCCATAGTCATCGACAGAGAAGAGGCTACCGATCATGCTCAAGCCGGTCACCGACTCAAGCACGAAGCCGAAGAGCCATGCAATAAGAATAGCAGCAAAAAACGAGGGCAGCGACATCCCTATCGTGGTGATAAACAAGGTCAAACGATTCAGGAAATTACTATTCACAATGGCGGTGAGCACACCGAGTAAAACTCCTATCACGAAAGCGAAAAGTATCGATACGAAAGCAAGTATCAAAGTGTTTGGAAAAGCCTCGGAAAGTATTGTACCCACAGGTCTTTTGCTTTGATAGGAATAGCGAAGATACGGTGTTTTCAGGATGATTTTCGTATTCCCAATCTTTGCAATTTTCGCATACGGCGCATATCTTGTAAAATCATTTTCACTTTTGTAAAATGATATCACCGAAAGGTCGTTGAGATAGTCAACATATTGTTTCCCAACGCTTTGGTTGAGTCCAAGCTCTTCACGTATTGCCTGCACATCTTGTTCGTCGGCACGTTGTCCGAGCATCATGCGCACAGGGTCGCCCGGCACAATGGTGAAGAGAAAAAACACCAGTGTCGCCACGCCCCACAAGACGAGGATTCCGTAAAGTATCTTTCTTATGACGTACGACAACATCTTATTCCAAAGGGAAATCTATTTTCGACCACTTGTTGATTATCAATCCGTTATCTATCAGCATTAAGCCCGGATTAGAGCGTACCATAGTCTTCAGTTCCAGCTCGTCACCATAATAAACTTCATTGAAAATCAAATATTTATCATTTAATACCTCGACATATTCAGGCGGTGCCGATGTTATCCAGATATATTCAAATCCTTGATTATCAGCCACTTCAGTCATCTTAACACAGCTCTCGAAGTCTTTTTCGGTAAACTCCTCAAGATACGGCGCCACAAAGACATAAAGATTCTCCGTCTCGAACAAAATATGTGTAAAGTCCTCGCCATCTTCGTCAAGAATTGCAAATCCGAGTGGCTGCGAGCTACCCACTGTGCGTTGCGACTCGAATGTCCATTGGCTCATCCAAATACTATCGTCCCAAGGATAGTTTGGTGACTCAAACTCTTGAATCTCACCGGTTTCATTGTTTTTGTACGTGACGTAAATCGTTCCGGCGTCATAGACTTCGGGGGTCATATCCTTCCCCACTTTCCAGTCCATGAAATCAACGACAGGCAGATGGCGTATGTTGTAAACTTCGAACCAGACGAACAGGTTCATGAAGGCGAGAGCCAGCACCCATTGCACGCCAAGCGTCAATCGTTTGTTTTTCAACGACTTATTATTAACAACCACAGGAATCAGCACTGCATCGATGACAAGATTCTTGAAAAACGTCTGCCAATTGCTCATCTTTATCGCCGTTCCGAAGCATCCGCAGTCGGGAACGAGGTCGTACATGGCGTCGAAGAACGTGGTGATGGTGAAAAAGAGCATGAGAATGACCGCGCCGAGCGTAGCGAGGCGCGGTAAGACGTTGACGAACAGACAGATACCAACGATGAACTCAGCTAAAATCATCACAACGGCAAGCATCAAGGCGGCGTCGTTCATCCACTCAATGCCGTAAGCGGCGAAATAGTCCAGCATCTTGTACTTTGTCCCAAGCGGGTCAACGCCCTTGGTGAAGCTGCTGAAAATGAACAAAGCCCCTACAAGCATGCGGTTTACCGTCACTCCCGCATCATTGTATCTGTTTCCGTAAACAATTGATAATCCTAATGTTACAAGTATCAGCAGAAGCAGCATCCATGAAAAGGCAGAGTGCAGGCCGACGAAGACGGCACATCCGAGAGCCATAGCAGTCACACCATAAGAGACCAAAGCCGACTTATCACTGTTTCGCACCATCATTCCTGTTTCCCTTCATTAATCAAAATAAGGCAGAAGACTGCGTAGTTTATCATGTCGAAATAATTGGCGTCGAGACCTTCCGAAATCAAAGTCTTGCCGTTATTGTCTTCTATCTCCTTGACTCTCAAGATCTTCATCAAAATCAAATCAGTCATCGAGCTGATTCTCATGCTACGCCACGCCTCGTCATAGTCGTGGTTTTTCCTCGACATGAGGTCGAAGGCGTCGTTAAGCACCTGCATATAAAGCTCGGAAGCCTGCTGAGGCTCCAAATCGGGCTGCTCCACCACCCCGAGTTGCAGTTGTATAATCGCCATTGCCGAATAGTTGATGATGCCGACAAACTCCGGCTCAACGCCTTCATTCACAAGGTGTTCCTTCTTGCGCTGCAAGCTTCTGATGCGGTTGGCCTTGATATAAATCTGGTCGGTGAGCGATTCCGGACGCATGATTCGCCAGGCCGCGCCGTAATCTTTCATCTTCTTGTCGAAAATATCGCGACATTGCGACAAAACTTGTTGAAATTCTGCTGTTGTATCTCTCTTCATTGGAAAAAATTATATAATTTTGCGTTTGTAAAATTACACATTTTTATGTTACGAATTGCCACAAGAGGACAAATTTTTTCTTTCGACCGTCCTGTCGTGATGGGAATCATGAACGTGACTCCCGATTCTTTTTTCGATGGCGGTAAGTATCAAGGACTTACGGCCGTTTTAGAGCATTGCGAAAAAATGGTCTCCGAAGGTGCTGACATCATTGATTTAGGGGCGTTCTCCACTAAGCCGGGCTGCGAACACATTTCCGTCAAGGAGGAAAAAGAAAGGATAATACCCGCGCTGAAAGCCATTAGAAAAGAGTTCCCGAACATACTGATTTCAATTGACACCTTTCGCGAAAGCGTTGCTAATCAATGTATTAAGGAAGGTGCCGACATCATAAACGACATATCCGGCGGACTTTTTGATGAAAAAATGATTCCATACATCGGCAAAAATCATATCCCTTATATTTTGATGCATATCACCGGAACACTTGAAGGGATGCACAAAGAGGAAATCATCAGCGAAAAAGTGCATGAAAAAGTAAGGCAATTCTTTGAAAATCAAGTGAATAAACTTTTGGAATACGGTGAACAGCAAATTATCCTCGACCCCGGAATCGGGTTCAATAAAACAATAGAATGCAACTTCGGACTTCTTAAAAATCTCGATTATTACAGGGTCAACAATTTGCCAATCTTAATCGGAATCTCTCATAAATCATTGATTTTTAAAACTTTAAACATTGCTCCACAAGAAGCTTTGAACGGCACCACGGTACTAAACACCATTGCCTTGATAAACGGCGCCGACATCCTTCGGGTTCACGATGTAAAAGAAGCGGTTGAAGCGGTGAAACTTGTCCATTTCGCTGCGCATCAGTCGAAATGACGAAAAAATTTGATGACTAATTGAAAAAAAGTGTATTTTTGTGAATTATTTGGAGAATTATGGTTGAATTGATGACACACGCCTTCATTCAGATTCGTTTTCTGGACGTTCTGGATGTTATCTTAGTGGGATTGCTGCTATATTTCCTTTACACCTTAGTTAAGGGCAGCACGGCAATCAACATCTTCATCGGCATCGTGGCGGTCATTATAGGCTTGAAAATCGTGACTTTGCTGCACATGGAGCTGCTCAGTTACATCTTCGGTGCCTTCGTGAATGTCGGTTTCATCGCGTTGATTATCATCTTCCAACCGGAGATACGACGGTTTTTGCTAAGCATCGGAACTTCGAAATTGGCCGTGGGATTCCGGGGGTTCTTCTCTCATCTCGGCGTGAAATACAAAGAGGCTGACGACACCGACCTTGACCCCATCTGCGATGCCTGCATCTCTATGGGAAGCGACAAAGTCGGGGCTTTGATTCTTCTTACGCAAGATAATGATTTACAAGATATTATCGACACGGGCGTATCTATCGACGCCATCATCAGCAAGCCGTTGATAGAGAATATCTTTTTTAAGAACAGTCCGCTCCACGACGGCGCAATGGTCATTTCCAACAATAAAATAGTGGCGGCGCGTTGCATACTACCCATCACACAGCAGACGAGGCTTCCGGGCAGCTACGGACTGCGACACCGCGCCGGCATCGGAGTTTCCGAGACTCACGACTGCATCGTTTTGGTCGTATCCGAGGAAACCGGCAGCATCAGAATCGTCTTCGACGGCAAGGTTTACGACGTGAAACCGAGCGAAATGAAGGCGAAGATTAAGGAGATTCAGGGAAGGAAGAGGATTTAGCCATTAGCTGTCATTTCGACCGCAGCAAAGCGGAGTGGAGAAATCTTATAAAACACTGCAATTTAACCTTCTCATCTGCCGGCAAAAATGGCTTAAGTGGATGATACTCAATCATTCTTGGATTGTTTCATGCGGTTTAATCTCTATAAGATAATCTCTCGAAGTCTGATAGAAATACCGCTCATATGGGTCATAACGGTAACGATAAACGGCATTTGTTGGTGTATTCTGCTGACTGTCAATATATTTGTTCATCATGAAATCGTAGCAGTAGCCAGAATATAGCTTCCCTAAAATTTCTGCGAATTTATAAAACCCTTCTATGTCGATTGTGTCGCAATAAGTCTTGGAATACACTTTGTTTGTATGATAATCAATATCGAACGTCACATCGGTGTCGTTGAAATAGTTCTGCTCGGTGAATGCCAAATTGTAAACCGTGTCGTTGGCGATGTTGAACCATGCCGCGACATTCACCAAATCGACAGGCACATCCATGCAATATTTGTTGTATTTAACCCAGCCGCAAAACTGCTGCGGGTCGCATGTTTCCGTCACCTCTATTCGCGGAATCTCAATCACCCAATGCGTAGGGTCGGGGAACGAGTTCTCGTCCTCCCAATATTCCACCGTCAAACCGTAGTTTTTCAATGTTGACTGCATCGTCAAGTAAATGATATCCAAGAATTTATCATCATTTATCTTATCTATAACTTTAACTTGTTTTTCAAGATAGGTAATCTGTTGTTGAAGCGATGAGTCGGCGAGATTTTCAGGAATCGAGTCGTTACGAAGATTCCTTTTGGCCAATCTTTCAGGCATATAAAGAGCCACGACGGTCTTTCGGTTGTTTTTCACAAAACGCCGCGCAATGCTGTGCTGCTCAGAGCAGGAGTGCAACAAAAGAATCGCTCCAAGAATCAGTAAAACTATATTTCTTTTCATATTTGACATATTTATCTCTCGCAGATTTCGCAGATCTCACAGATTTGTCCTTCCACGTTTTTCTTCCACCGATTTGACTCGCTAAAGCGAGCGGATCTCGCAGAGTCGATTGCTAAAATAACGTCAGCTGACCGTCTTTATTATCTTCATTGTCAATATCTTTAACTTTTTCTGTTTTCTCTTTAATAGATTCATCACCTTGTAGTTTGTCACTGCCATTTTCCGCTGTTTCCACTGTTTCTGCGTGAGCCCCCTCAACCTGTGTTTCACCACCGCCATTTTCCGCTGTTTCCACTGTTTCTGCGCGAGCCTCCTCTTCTGCGAGCTGCGGCTCGAATGGCTCGAGGAACTCGTAATAGTTCACGTCGTGTACCGAGAGGCGTTTCCCTTTTGCCTTGTAGCTCTTCACCCCGATATATTCCTCGACGTTAACCTCTTCATCCTCAAAGTGTTTGCCGCTTATGCCGTCATTGAATTTCAACAGCAGTCTCGGCATGACATCCATATTCAACATCAGGAACCTGGCGTCCTCACCTTCGCCGATGAACGAGATACGCTTGTTCAGAGGTGTCTCTTCATCGACAGTGAACCTCTTGATATACATCAGCTTAGTCTCCGACTCGATATACAAAACAGTGAAAATCGTCTCCGGCTCGAATTTGAAAATCATCGTCATGTCATCGTCGAAATGCGTTGAGAGGTCGAAGTTGGTGAGACGTAACTCGCCGTTGGAGTGTATCTGCATTATCTTGTCGTTGCCGGAGTAGCGTCCGATTGACGTTCCGCGGCCGTCGGCGTTCAGTCGTTTCACCGTGTCGTCGTACCATATCTCGCGTGCCGAGAGCGTGGAGACGCCTTCCTCGCGTTTGAAGATGCGGTTCACTGCGTGATTTGTGAGCTTGTTGCCACGGCTGCCACGTCCTTTGATGTCCAAAGTGGCGAAATCGTAGTCAAACGAGAGCTTTTTCAGCTTCGGAGCGGGACGCAGCATCACCTTGATGACCTCCGCCTCTCCGTTAGGATTTGCAGAGAAATAAACCACTTTCGAGCCTGCCTCGCCCATAGTGAGGTCGTAAATCTTGTCGTGTGTGATGCCATCGACGTAAAAACGCTTCACATAGTAAGGATTTCCAGGCTTACCGTTGCGATAAGCCATGTTGTAGATGGTGCGTTTGTCGCCTTTATGATAGATGTTGGCGTAGATGATCTTCTCCGGACCCACGAACAGCTTCTGCTGCAGTTTCACCACCGAGAACGTGCCGTTTTCGCGGAATACGATGACGTCGTCGATGTCGGAGCAGTCGCACACATAGGCGTAGGCGTCCTTGTTTTGTTCTTTCTTGAGACCGGCACCGGTGCAGATGAATCCTTCCTCCTTGTTGACGTACAGTTTCTCATTGTTAGCTGCCACCGCCACCGCCGAGATGTTGTCGAAGTTGCGAATCTCGGTCTTACGCTCGCGCCCTTTGCCGTATTTACGCTTGATTTCCTCGAAATAATGTATGGTGTAGTCCACGATATGGTCGAGGTCGTATTTCACCTGCTCAATCTGTTTCTCGATGTCAAGTAATTGATCCTCCGCCTTTTTGATGTCGAATTTTGAAATCTTACGGACAGGTTTCTCACAAAGTTTGAGTACGTCGTCGCGTGTGATGTCGCGTTTCAGTTTCGGACGATACGGATCGAAGGCTTTTTCTATCGCATCTATCTGGGCGTCATAGCTTTCCGCATCTTTTTCCAAGATTTTATAGATACGTTTCTCGAAAAAAATCTTTTCAAGAGAGATCCAATGCCATTGACCTTCCAGTTCATCAAGAGTGTTTTTCAGCTCCCAGCTCAACAAATCCAAGGTATGGTCGGTGTTGTGCCTTAAAATCGCCGAAATAGTGGTAAATTCAGGCTTGTCGTTATGAATCACGCATGTCACGAGGCTACTCAGCTTGACCTGGCATTTTGTGAAAGCGTAGAGTGCGTCGATAGTCTGGTCGGGCGACACGCCTGGCGCGAGATGGATGACTATTTCAGCGGTCTTAGCCGTATTGTCGTCAACCCTGCGAATCTTGATTTTGCCTTTCTCACTCGCCTGAGTGATTGATTGTATTAAAGTTTCAGTTGTAGTACCGTATGGTATCTCAGTGATTACCAATGTCTTTTTGTCTATTTGAGATATCTTCGCCCTCACCTGCACACGGCTTCCGCGACCGCCGTCGTTATAGCCGCGGACATCTATCAGACCACCTGTCTGGAAGTCGGGATAAAGCTCGAATGGCTCATCTTTGAGGTAAGATATTGAAGCGTCAATAAGTTCGTTGAAGTTATGCGGCAGGATCTCCGATTTCAGACCCACCGCGATGCCCATAGCACCTTGGAAAAGCAGCAACGGGAACTTTACTGGAAGCGAAATAGGCTCTTTGTTTCGGCCGTCGTATGAAAACGTCCAATCGGTTGTCTTCGGGTTAAAGACAACGTCTAACGCGAATTTCGACAGACGTGCCTCGATGTAACGAGGAGCCGCCGCGCCGTCGCCGGTGAGGATATTACCCCAGTTACCTTGGCAGTCGATAAGCAGATCTTTTTGACCCAGATTCACGAGAGCGTCACCGATGGAAGCGTCGCCGTGAGGGTGATATTTCATGGTGTTTCCCACGATATTAGCAACCTTGTTGTAGCGTCCGTCGTCGATCTCCTTCATGGAATGCAGGATACGGCGCTGCACGGGCTTCAAGCCGTCGTCAATTTCCGGCACAGCGCGGTCAAGGATGACGTACGAGGAGTAGTCCAAGAACCAGTTTTCGAACATGCCTTTCAGCGGTACGATGCGGTATCCGTCGCCCGACTGCACAAGCATTCCCGACTCCTCTTCCGCCGTGGGATCGAAGCCGTCAAGCACCTGAGTGACATCGTCGTCTATCTCGTTTATCTCTTCAAACTCTTGATTATCAATATTTTCGTCATCAAAATCTGCCATCGTCAAAAATTTCAATTATAATCTACAAAATTAAGAAAAATTTTTATTTCCAAAACCGCAAAACCAAAATTTCTATCAACAAAGATATCAACGCTAAGATTATGAACGACTTCCACAGCGTTGAGCGACGCACCATAGTCTTCATCACATCGCCTGAGCGGATATCGTCTGACCTCATCACTGTAATGACGTTCAACCCATTGTTTTTCAATATTTTATCAACCTCTTCCGTATCAACAAACTTCATTTTCGACTCTTTGCGGCTGTCGTTCCACCCCGTCGTGGCTACAATCTCATCGCCATTGCTGACATTGTAGAAGCCTGCACCGGGCAGTTCGTCGAAGAGCCTAATCATCGCACGGTTGTTGCGCATTTCAACCATCGGAATCATCTCGAAGGTGCTTTCAACATCGCGGATACGGATGTCGCCTCCTGAAAAAGCCGTCAAATCATTGATTGACAATTCTTTATCAATGCCAATAGTATATGAAAGCCTGCTCACCTGACTGCCGAGCATCGCAATTTTGTACATTATCGGAACGAATAGCGAATTCTCGCTAAAATTGGTCCAATTTGCATTAAATCTTGAAGCAAAAACAAAGACATTACCCGCTCCGATTTTACTTAAAGTAAAGAATGAAGTGCCATTCTGTAAAGAAATGAGTGTCAGAGAATTATGAAATTGTTTTTTATCAATTTGAACATGTTTGTAAACCTTCGGGAGGTCGGCGTTGTCGGGAATCGAAACGAAAATGTCATCGAAGAATGTATGTTGGGCGGCAATCATGGAAATACTTAAGGTATCGTCGGAGATTATTGGGGCGTTACGGGCATTACGGGCGTTAAGTGGCTCCGATGGGAGCATAACCACGCTGCAGCCTTCTTTTGCCAGATCCATGATAGATTGCATCATCGTCTCGTTGACGAGATCGTCGCCATCGATGATAATCAATTGACAATCAGAGAGATATTGCTGATCGATGCGGCGAGGGTCAACGCGTTTGCAATCAAACAATGAATCGTTCGAAAACAACGTCTGGATTGCGGATTGGCCGTTGTCTGTTGACAATTCCACAATTTTGATAATCGGGCGCACATCCAACATGAAATTATATGAATCGTCAAATGTTATCGGGAAATCGTCGATTGATGCGGTTGCTGTATGACTACCCTCTTCAGCAACAAATTGCATCGAGACGTTATTTTTGCCATTTGCGGGTATATCTATTGTGTTGAATGCCACGGCTTTACCATCGATTTCGAAATTCACTGGGAGGCCTTTTATCTCCTTACCGCTCTCATTGACGACGCGCACGTTTATTTCGTTGGCGAAATCTTTTTGCAGAATCGGCAACGACAGCCAGACGGTGTCGATATATATATTCTGTTGGTAATCAGACTTTAACGGAATTGCAACGATCTGAATAGCTGAATCGGCCATAATGCCGTCGAGATTCATCATGTTGTCTTGGAAGTCGGAATACACGAACAGCGAGGCGGATTTGAAACCATTGCGGCGCATTATCATTTGCAGATTCTCATATAAAGCATTGATACTCATCGGAGAAGCCTCAGTCTGCATGGCATCGATACTCATCAGCATCTCGTCTTGGTTCATAGGATACTCGTTTTCAGGCTGACGGCTGTTGGTGAGCAGTACAAATCTCTGCGAAGGGCTGATATTACTGACTATTTTGCGTGCCGAGGCTCTTGCGTCCTCAAGCAGCGAAATCTCCGACGAGCGGCTGTGCATCGACATCGAGTTGTCGATATAAACAGCCACCAGATTATCTGCGTCATCGGTTTTAAGTCTCTGCTCCGAATTATAAGGATACGCGAAAGCGAAAACGAGTGCGGCGATGAATAACATCCTCATTATCAATGCGATAATATATTTCAGCTTTTTCGTTTTAGCGTTCTCCTGCTCTATCGTCTTCAAGGTGGCTGTGTTGCTGAAATACACTATCTTATGCCGTCTGAAGTTAAAAAGGTGTATGATGATTGGAATCGCGAGGGCGAAGAGGCACCAGAGTATATTTGGATATAAAAAGTTCATATATAGTTGTTCAGTTGATCAGTTGTTCAGTTGTTTAGTTGATCAGTTTTCAAGGACTGATTCAATGAATTTTTCGTGTTTTCAGGTTGCAAAGATACAAAAGAATTCGAACTAAACATTGGATTTTTCTAACATTCAGTTTATAAAAATGCGTAAAAAAGGTATGATTTAATCCTATTTCCCGCAAGGTTGTTGTTCTTCGGCGGCCGAAGGCAGTGGAGAGTCTTCGGTTGTTGGATAATCGCCGATTTCGTAAAGGAATTCGGGGGCAAAATCCACACCGCACGCCCATTCGAGGGTCCAGTGGTTCAATCCGTATTGTTTGAATTGGGACAATTCTTTCAGTTGTTCAAAAACGCCGTCATTCAGATATGGCTGCAAATCGACAACTTTTGTCACGCCGTCGCTGAAAGTTAAAGACAGTGTGTAATCTTTAATGTAATCAACATCTACAACTCGTATCATCATTCAAGAGGTTTTATTCTTTTTAATTCACCACCATTTTGAGCTTTATCCCATAAATCCATCAGTTCTCCTTCATGCAAATCAATCCATTCAACGACTTTTGAGATTATTTTTGCCGGCATCTCCCCTTTTACGACCTTGTCTTTAATGCTGATATTGCAATCATAATCTCCATAACTCACATGAATATGCGGCGGATTATGATCTTTCCACCACATGTATATTATGATTCCATAGAATCTTGAAATTTCTGGCATGGTTTTAATATTTAAAACATGCAAAGTTACGATTTATTTTCAGATGTGCAGCTATAGGAGGGGAAATTAATTTTAAACGAGGCATAAAAAATCTGTGCCATTCTGATTTGGGGCAGGATTATGATACTTTTTTCTTGATAAAAAATTATCCAAAAAATCAAGGCCCGATTAATCGGAGCCCCGCTACAGCCAGTCTAAAGCCACCGCTGCACCGCAATCGGGCCAGAGCTGACGCACAAAAAAAGTATTAATAAATCTTTTCAGAGCGATAAAATGCATCTCTCTTTTTAAAATACTCAGACATCATCGATGTATAATAGTTATGTTCTATTTCAGGGTATGGTGATATCAGATTAACAAAAGCCGTATCATTTTCATTTAATTTAGGCATAATTTCTAATTTGCCCTTCTCAAATCTAATCAAACCTCTATCAAATAACTTGTGATGGTTTTCACAAAGCCAAAGTCCATTGTTCCCATCTGTAGCCATTTTTAACTTTTCAGCAAACGGCAAATCTGTGCGTTGTTTAATTGCTTGAATTGGATAAATGTGAGCCCCTTGAATAATGCTTTCAATTTCACAGTGACATAACGAACATATTTTATGACCTCCCGTCTTTTCCAATAGGTTATATATAAAACGAGGGCTTCTCAGGCTTTCATCGGCTGACACCGGCTTATATGTATGATTATCATCTTCATCAAATTCATAAGTGTCATTTAGAATTTCAATCTGCGCCCTCCCCCTTTCTCGTGCATAATTCTTTATAGCATCTATATCAGCGTCACTTAGATATTCACTATCGTTGTCTGCAATTTGAAAAAGGCGAACTGGTTTGTCGGAAATACCACATAAAGCCAGGCAGAGCATCGTTGTTTCTTTTTGATTTGCGCCAAATGTTTTTCCATATACATGGTAAAACTGCCCTTCGTCGGTAATATATGAAGATTGATTAGCACTATTTCTAATACTATTGGCTTCCCTATCAGCAATTAAGTCACGAACACTGTCGTATGGTTTAATCGAAAACCCGCTCAGCCCCTCGTCTGCATTCAAAAACACTACACCCATAGAAAACAGAAGCCCATACATAAATTTGTGATAACGAGTCTGGTTTCCCCCATTTGTCGGTGTTATATACAAACAAAACCGACACTTTTTATTGCTATTATAAGCTTCGTTAAGATATAAACCAAATGCAGTTGGCACACTTTGAAGATATGAATTACGTCCTCCCACTTCTTTTGGTGTATATGTTATATAGTATTTACAATTGTCCGTTTCAAATGTAAACATTTTACCTTTTATGCGTTGTTCTTTCCATTCCACTACATATTTTCTTTGTCCGGTCAGTCTATAACAAATTTTTTGTAAATCCGGACTAGTTATAACCGTATCGACATTAGGCACTTTATCTTGTGCACCAAGACGACAAATTGTAAATAGTGCTTTCATATTATTGAGCAATAATTAAGGTTTCTCTTCTCCCTCGAAATGTTGTTTGAAATGATTCTGCTTGATGTTCTTCAATCCATTGTAATAGTAAAGAATTTCGAGAGCCTTTATATTCTAAAACATTGGATATAATAACTTTACATCCACGTTTTACAAGACCATCAAGATATATTAACAATCGTTTCTCTTCTTCATTATTCCATCCTTTAAAACCACGTTTACCATCATTATAGCTTCCAAGCGTAAGTAGGTATGGAGGATCCGCATATACGAGAGTGTTCTCATCTATATAATCATCAATATCACAAAAATCACCGATATGAAATGATACATCCAGTTCCTTTAGTCGACGTGAAAATGACACGATTTTTTCTTTTATGGAATCGCTATAACCGCTTTCCCCAACTGGATTGTTGAATTCATAATTTGAATTAAAGCGGAGTTGTTGCTGAAATCCATATAATATGACCACATACAAATAACAGTACGCCTTGGAGGTGTTACGATATTTTTTATTGTAATCATCGCGTATCTTAATATACGATTCCTTATTACACTTAACGAGATTATATTTTTTGATGATTGTTTCTATGAAAGTCAGCAGCGTTGCAGTATTTTCGGTTTTAAACATTTGAAGAATGCTGGCAACAGCAAAATTTATATCATTATAAATTATCTGTTTAAAACCTGCCACATTAATACCCACATTAAAACCTCCTCCTAATAAATCTACAAATTTTGGTTTTCCAATTAAATGTGGTTTGATAAAATCTATTATTTGCGATTTTCCACCCATATAATTCAATGGGCAGTAATAATTTACATCTGCAAGCGGTTTTTTACATCCATAGAACAAGTATTCTTTATGTCCTTGTTTTTCTCCAGTTTTAAAATTCTTATATCGTTTATAATCTATCTCATCACATATCACACTTTCTTCATAGCAATATCTTTTCAGTGCATACATGATATAATCCTTTGACATCAAGCCATCGCTACTATAACTGAAAATAATATGGGAAGCTTGAGTTTTTGCTATTACTTTGTCAAAAAGTACGGCAACTTTATTCGGTTTTGACCAATCGTTGGAGATACCGCTATATGGACGTGCCCCTGTAATACCTTTTAAAGTCGGATTATCATTAAGTATTAAAGTTTCTAGAATATGATATTGTACAGAATATGAATTCTTTGTATATGGCGGATCAAGATAAAGAATATCACAGGCAACATCCTCAATGATATCTTCTATGTTGCAATTTACTATTTGAACATGATTAATATTGTGCGGGTCCGGCTCAGTATCAGTATCTGCTGGAGGCATAAATATTATATTCTTCACTGCTCGAGCATCCCATGTTTTTAAAAAAGCTCCATATACTCCGGCTACATTTGCCACATGCGAAACAGATTCTAATAGAGAACTCAACAGATAACAATATTCCTCATATGTTATTTGTTTTCCGTCATACCATTTTTGTATTTGTTGGCGGAAATAATCAATACGGCCTGCATTCCAGTCTGTAAAATACATTCTTCCTGAAAGCTGGGGAGAATAGTTTTTAGAAAAGAACCCAATAATTTGATTGTCGTTTTCATTGAAATAATCAAATGGATTGAAACCCAAAGTCTCGAAAGTACAACGTGATGCAAAAATTCGACCACATGCGAATGTAGTAGCACAATGTAAATTGTCATTTACCACCAAATTAAACCTGTTTTTGAAATGATTGGCAATTGCACCTGTACCACAAAATGCATCAAACAAGACCAGCCTATTATGTCTATTCTCTAATAGCTGCTGTCGTTCAAAAAGTTTCTGAATGTATTCTACTAATGTTGCTTTACAGCCTAAATATCTCATCCTTATATCAACGCCATAATTGTTAGCGAAAGGACTACCAGTTCGGGATATGGGCTAAAACAAAGGACCCCGGGACATAAAAAAGCGCGGAAAGGCACTTGTCAACGTCCTAAGGTCCTAGCAAAACCCATTGTACAGACAAGTCTCCAGTCCACGCCATAGCGCAGACGTTGGCACTTATTCGTTGTACAATGTCTTGTGAAATTGCTAGGTTCTAGGACATTTCGAATATAGCACTAACGCTATGTTATTTTCAATAAATTAAGTATCACGATACTCGGTGCAAAGATACAAATAGTTTTTAAAGGATAGAAAACTTTTTTAAAATAATCTTTTCGCGGCTTCGCCCCACTGGGTTTACAGCACGGGCCCGCGCCAAATAGCGGTTCGAGCTTTATATGGCGCTTGATCTTTTAGTTTCACTGATTTTGCTTTGTCTCAACATAGCTCAAGCAAACTTGGCTCTGTATTCGACTTGAGCAAAATTCGGTTCATTTTTCATCAAGGGAAAAGGAACAAAAACCGCTCGAGGAGGGCTATCATTAAAAAAGGATTGTTGTTGCCGCTGGCATTAAGGGCGTTAAAGCCATTAAGGGCGTTAGTGGTGGCGGCAAAAATATAGTAAATCTTGCTAATCCTGTCAGAAAAATCATTATCTTTGCAACGTCAAACCAGCCATTAGCTATTAGCCATTAGCATTTTTAGACAAATTAAACAGCTAATGGCTAACGGCTAACAGTTAATGACTAAAAAGAAAGAAAATGGCTAAAGACTTAAAACCTCATATCGGGATTTTCGGGCGGATGAACAACGGTAAAAGCACGATAATCAACAAGTTAACAGGACAGCCCTTGTCAATTGTGTCGGAGCAGGCGGGAACAACCACCGACCCGGTGAGGAAGGCTATCGAGATATTCGGCATCGGCCCGGTGATTTTGATTGACACCGCAGGCATCGACGATATGAGCGAACTCGGCAAACAACGTGTCGCGAAAACATATCTGACTATCAAAGAGATAGACTGCGCCATCTTGGTGATTGCCGGAGAGGAATTCGGAGAGACAGAAAAGGCAATAATCGGAGAACTCAGGAAGCATGAGATACCATTTATTATAGTTCACAATAAATCGGATTTATCGGAGCTCTCGGAAAGCCACAAAAAAGCCATCGAAAACGAGTTTTCCACTAAAATATTGGAATTCAGCGCTTTAAAAGATGATGCAAAAAGTCTTCAAGAAGCTCTGAAAAAAGCTATTCCGGAGAGTGCTTTCAAGCGTCCTTCGCTGCTCGGAGGCATAATAAAACCTGGCGACGTGGTGGTGTTGGTAACCCCAATAGACGACGAGGCTCCCGAAGGCCGCATGATACTTCCACAAGTGATGGCGATACGCGATGTGCTCGACAACGACTGCATTTGCGTGGTGCTTAAAGAAACGGCATTGCAACAATACTTCGATTTTAATATGCCTAAGCCCGCCCTCGTAGTCACTGATTCTCAAGTGTTTGGTCTTGTCAGCAAGATTGTGCCCGATGACGTGCCGCTCACCAGCTTCAGCATCGTCTTGGCGCGTTTGAGAGGCGATTTCGAGAACTATCTGAAAGGCACCCCTCACCTGTCGGACCTCAAAGACGGTGACAAAATACTGATGCTCGAGTCGTGCACACACGAAATCAGCTGCGGCGACATCGGAAGGGTTAAACTGCCGAATTTGATAAGGAAATTCACCGGCAAAAACGTGGAATTCACCTATCTTTCAGGCTTGACACCGATTAAAAACATCCGCCAATACGCCATCGCGATACAATGCGGAGGCTGCGTCGCCACACGTAAGCAATTGATTAACAGGACAAACCAGGCCATAGATAACGGTGTGCCGATTACAAATTACGGAATGGCGATTGCCTATATGAACGGGATTTTTGAAAGAGCGACGAGGGTTTTTAGCCATTAGCCATTAGTCATTAGCCATTAGCCATTAGCTATTAGTTTTTTTTTATGTTTGGTCATGTTAAAAAAATTATTATTTTTGCAGAACCAACCAACAATAGTTTGTAAACAGCCTAAAGTCGAGATAAATTATTGAGACTAAGGGATTTACGAATAAAAAGTCAGAGCCGGAAGAGGTAAAAATCTGACGGCAAGGGAATTGAAACACTTCATTTCTCAGCTGAATTTTGTTGTTTTGAAAAAAAATAACAAATAAAAAGCTAAAAATATGCAATTTCATCCGGAAAAATGCAGGATTCCTGACGAGCCGAACCGACCATTCATCGATTCCGAAGAGATTTGGGAATTCATCAACAACACCAAGAGCACACCTGAGCGCGTGCGCGAAATCATCAACAAATCCTTGGCAAAGAACCGTCTGACGATGGAAGAGACCGCTGTCCTCGTCAACACTACCGATCCGGCATTAGTCGAGGAAATCAAGGAGGGCGCAAGAGAGCTGAAACGCCGCATCTACGGCAACCGCATCGTGCTATTCGCCCCTCTCTACGTGGGCAACTACTGCGTAAACAACTGCAAATACTGTGGTTTCCGCTCATCTAACAAAGAGCAGATCCGCACAACTCTCACCGACGAGGAACTCATCCACAACGTGGAGGCATTGGAGGAAGACGGCCAGAAACGTCTCATCCTCGTCTATGGCGAGTCACCGAAATATTCACCTGAGTACATAGCCCACACCGTGAAAGTGACTTACGCCACAAAGAAAGGCAAAGGCAGCATCCGCCGCGTGAACATCAACGCAGCCCCTTTGGATGTGGAAGGCTTCCGCACCGTGAAAGAGGCAGGCATCGGGACATACCAAATCTTCCAGGAGACCTATTGCCCTGAGGTTTACAATGACTATCACCCTATCAACACCAAGAAAGGCGACTACAACTACCGTCTGACTGCCATGGACCGCGCTCAGCAAGCCGGAATTGACGACAACGGTTTAGGCATCCTCTTCGGCTTGTACGACTGGCGTTACGAGGTGCTCGCCATGATACGCCACACCAACCACCTCGAGGCTTGCTTCAACGTGGGACCGCACACCATCTCATTCCCGAGAATCAAGGACGCTTCGGGCCTCGACATCGACAAGAAATATTTCGTCGATGACGACACATTTGAGAAAATCATAGCCATTTTCCGCTTAGCGGTACCTTACACCGGCATGATTCTTACCGCACGCGAAGACGCGGATTTTCGCGCAAAAGCCATAGAATACGGCATCTCACAGATCGACGGCGGCACCAACCTGCAAATCGGCGACTACAAATACCATCACGAGGAGGAAGAGAAAAACAGCGACAAGCAGGAAGACCAGAACCTTCACCGCGAGCAGTTCAAGATTGGCGACGACCGCACCTTAGGCGACATCATCGACAAACTTCTCGACCACGACTTCATCCCGAGTTTCTGCACCGCATGCTATCGTCTTGGCAGAACGGGCGAGCATTTCATGGAGTTCAGCGTGCCGGGCTTCATCAAACGCTACTGCACTCCGAATGCCATACTCACCTTGACGGAATATTTAGTTGACTACGCCACCCCCGAAGTGGCCGCAAAAGGCTGGAAGACAATAGAAAACAACTTCAAAAACGTTGACCCGCAGTTCCTCGAAGAGCTTAAGAAGCGCATCGAGAGAATCAAACAAGGGGAACGGGATCTTTATTTTTAGCCATTAGCCGTTAGCCATTAGCCATTAGCTGTCATATCCCTAATGGCTAATGGCTAATAACTAATGGCTATTAAGGAAGGCTTTTGAGTCGCCCCAGGCGTTGTACAGAACCTTATGCCCGATTGATGCCATACGCACATCCAAGCATGTCTGGCATTGGTCGGGCTTGTCGTTGACACACGCTTTGTCAGGATAAATCAGATAATTCTCACGAAACTCGTTAGGTGTGAGATTAGGCATTATCACGTTGGCACCCACAGCTATCGCCTTCTCGCGTCCGAGCGGGTCAACGGTCTGGTTGGCGGTGGCAGCCACCATGTTGATTTCAGGCATCATCAGGCGCAAGACTGCTATCATCTTGAGCGTCAAGTTCATACGTTCTTTGGCAGAAGGGATCCGGTCTTTATGTTCATAAAGGGGAGTGTCGGGATGAGGTATGAATGGACCCATTCCGACCATCGCCACGTCTTTGTTCTTGAAGAACAGCAAGTCGTTGGCGAGATTGTCGAGGGTCTGGAACGGCAGTCCCACCATGACGCCTGTACCTGTCTGATAGCCAATGCTTAACAGATTGTCGATACACTCTATACGACGTTTAAAATCATGTCGTTTATCCTTTGGATGAATCTTATAATACAGTTCCTCGTCGGATGCCTCGATACGCAGCAGGTAACGATGTGCTCCGGCATCGAACCAGCGGCGGTAGGTCTCCTCGGTCTGCTCGCCCAGCGACAGCGTGATTCCGAGGCTGCCGTTGTCGATTTTCTTTATCTCACGGACGAGATATTCTATCTTATTGACGAAATCCTTGTCATCGCGTTCGCCGCTTTGTATCGCGACAGAGCCATAGCCGAGTTGATGAGCCAGGCGAGCGCATTCAAGCACCTCGTCATCTGTGAGTGTGTAGCGTTCCACCTTGGTGTTTTTGGCGCGCACGCCGCAGTACAAGCAGTATTTCGCACATCGGTTACTGTATTCGATAAGACCGCGCAGATGCACGCAATTGTCAAGATGCTTCAGCTTGGTCTCGAGCGACTTGCGGAAAAGGCGCGACATCTCCTCGCCTTCCGCCGCGAGAAGTGTCATGATTTCCTCTTTTGAGAGCTCGTGTTTTGACAATATTTCGTCGAATGATGACATCGCTGAAATTTTTGCAAAGATAGAACTTTTTTTCACGCAGAAAGAGCAGAAATGGCGTAAATAATTTGAAAAATTTCTTGAAGCGGATATGACAACAATGTAAAAGTCGCATCCGTAATGCGTGATTTGGTGAGTTTTTTGTGATATAATCAAAAAATGTAATAGTATTCTTTTATCATAATAAAAATTCGTATTTTTGCACCGGAAAAAATGACATTATATAATATGATTGAGCGCATCATAAAACAATTGGCAAAGCAACGGATGTCCCCACAAAAAGCGATTATCATTATAGGTCCGCGCCGAGTGGGTAAGACTGCCCTGCTTCATATGCTGAGCAATGAGACAATAAAAAACACGCTGTTTATGAACTGCGACGAGCCGGGAATCAGGCAGAAACTGAATTACACCACTGCAACAGAACTCAAAGCTGAAACATCCGGTTTCAATCTCATATTGATAGATGAGGCGCAGCGTGTACAGAATATCGAAATGACACTGAAGCTTTTGGTTGACATTTTTCCCGGGAAACAGGTTGTGGTCACAAGCTCGACGGCATTAGGACTCTCCGATAGTCCCAACGGGCCGCTGACAGGTAGAAAATACGAATACACCATGCTACCGATATCCGCAGAAGAGCTCATCGCCCATCATGGCAAAGACATTGAGCGGCGGCTCTTGGAACGTCGGCTTGTTTATGGCTTGTATCCCGAGGTGGTGAATCATGCGGGAGATGAATGCGAGGCCCTCACCAATCTGTCGGGAAGTAATTTATACAAAGATATTTTTGCCTTTCAGGATGTACGCAAACCGGAAATCATCGAGCAGCTGTTGCAGGCTTTAGCCTTGCGGATAGGGAGCGAGGTGTCGTACAACGAGTTAGGATGTCTTATCGGTCTTAACTCGCAGACGGTTCGGCGATACATTGATTTTTTGGAAAAATCGTTTATCGTGTTCCATTTAAGCTCGTTTAACCGGGATGTGCAAGGCGAACTGAAAAAAAGCCACAAGATTTATTTCTGGGACAATGGCATCCGCAACGCTATCCTTGGCGACTTCAAGCCGATAAATCTACGGCAGGATATAGGAGCGCTGTGGGAGAATTATCTTGTTGTGGAGCGTTTGAAGCACCATTCGTACAGCCAATTTAATGGAAAATGTTATTTTTGGCGCACCAAGCAGCAGCAGGAAATTGATTATTTGGAAGACATTGACGGCGAGCTGCGTACATACGAGTTCCGATGGGGCAGCACAAAACATCCAAAACTGACGGCGACGTTTTCCAAAAACTACCCGAACCACACATATGCGGTAATCAATCCTGACAACTATCAGGAATTTGTCACCGGAAGAATATAATTATTTAATTTTGATTATTTATCAAAAAGTGGAGACGCACATCCGTGCGTCTCCACTAACGTCTAACGTCTAAGGTCTAAAGACTAAGGTCTAAATCTTAGATGATTCCTTGAGCTAACATAGCTTTTGCAACGCGCATGAAGCCGGCGATGTTAGCGCCCTTCACGTAGTTGATTGTACCGTCAGCCTGTTTGCCGTACTCCACGCACATGTCATAGATGTCGTTCATGATCTTGTGGAGTTTCTGGTCAACCTCAGGAGCCGTCCAGTTGATATGAGCCGCGTTCTGGCAGATCTCGAGACCTGATGTGGCGACACCACCTGCGTTGACAGCTTTACCTGGGGCGAACGGGATACCGGCTTTCTGGATAGCCTCAATAGCACCCGGCTGGCAACCCATGTTAGAGACCTCGGCGACATACTGTACGCCGTTCTTAATCAATTCCTTAGCATCCTCTTCAGCCATCTCGTTCTGGAATGCGCATGGGCATGCGATATCGCATTTCACGCTCCAAGCCTTCTTACCAGCGGTGAATTTGGCTTTGCCCGGGAATTTGTCGGCCATATCCTGAACCTTGTTACGGTTAGAGGCACGCATGTCGAGCATGTAGTCGATCATCTCTTTGGTGATACCGTCAGCGATTTCGCAAACGCCGTCCGGGCCTGAGATAGCGACGACCTTAGCGCCGAGTTCTATAGCTTTGAGAGCAGCACCCCATGCCACGTTACCGAAGCCCGAGAGAGCGACTTTCTTGCCCTGCATTGTCTCACCTTTCTGGTGAACCATACGGTCAACATAGTACATTGCGCCGAAGCCTGTTGCTTCCGGACGAATCAATGAACCGCCCCAGCCATAGCTCTTGCCTGTGAGAGCGCCTGTGCTGTGCTCGCGGGCGAGCTTCTTGTAAGCGCCGTAGAGGTAACCGATTTCACGGCCGCCGACACCGACGTCACCGGCTGGTGAATCCTGGTCAGCACCGATGTTTCTCCAAAGCTCATACATGAAAGCCTGGCAGAAACGCATGATCTCAGCGTCTGATTTGCCTGTCGGGTCGAAATCAGCACCACCTTTACCGCCACCGAGTGGGAGGTTGGTCAATGAGTTCTTGAAAATCTGCTCGAAGCCCAAGAACTTAAGCATTGATACGTTGACAGCTGGGTGGAAACGGAGACCGCCTTTGTATGCGCCGAGAGCGGCATTGTACTGGACACGGTAACCGAGGTTCACCTGAACCTGACCTTTGTCGTCAACCCATGTCACGCGGAAGGTGAAGATACGATCCGGTTCAACTAAACGCTCAACGATTTTCGCAGCCTCAAACTCCGGATGCTGGTTGTAAACTTCTTCAATTGATTCGAGTACTTCGCGAACTGCTTGCAAATACTCTTTTTCGCCTGGATGTTTCTTCTCCAGGTTTTCCATGATAGTCTGTACTTTCATTACTTTGTTTATTTAAAGTTTGTTAATACGTATTTAAAATTCCTTTGAAATTTTCTGCAAAATTATAACTTTATTTTGTATTTAACAATTATTTTCAAAAATATTTTTTATTTCTCCCGTCCGACGTAATTTCCTTCATCCCAAAGCAAGATTTCCATGACACTTCCGTCGATGTTGTAATGCGTTTCCCTGCCATGTTTGAGGTTGTTTTTGTAATGAATCTCAGCGTTTTGATACGCTCCGCCTTCCGAATAGCCTTTCTGCACGCCGGTTCCCCTGTCGTAAACGGCATTGCTGCCCACGCTGCCGTCTCGGTAATACATTATCCAGCCGCCATGCATCATGCCGTCGAGATATTCGCCTTCCACAAATGGTTTTCCGTTGTCATACCATTGGTAAAACATGCCGTTCAAAACACCGTTTTTGTATGTGGATTTTTTCACTAAGGTGCCGAAAACGTTGTACTCCTCCACCACCCCGTCGTAGCGGTTGTCTTTGTAATTCGCCTTCTCCTCAAGCTTGCCGTTCTCATACCAGCGTATCGACTCCCCGCTCAGCACATTCATCGAATAAGTCGCCTCCATCTCAGGATTGCCATTGCGGTAATACCATTTGCAAACGCCGTCGAGCTTGCCGTCGGTATAACGCAGCTCCGACTTCAACACTCCGTCGTCCCAATACGACAAAACAGGTTCGTCTTTTTCTTTACAGGAAAACAAAGCGTTGACTATCAATAGTATATATATAATTTTACTTCTCATAATCATTATTTAGAACGATTTTGTTATATCCTTTAAACTGATAAACATTCCAAAAAGTGTTCTCATATCCCGAATTTTCCGCATTGCGTTGGAAATAAAAATGAGTATGTAGCAGCGGGATGCTGAAATCGGGCAGATATTGCATCATATATTCGCCCCACACATTGAGTGCGTTGAGGAAATACCATCCGATATCGAAGCCCTCATAGGCCTGCAGCGACGGCTCCGTCTCATATCTGTTGCGGAACTTGCAAATAAAGCTTTCAACCCTAATATTTTGATAATCAATATTATTATCATCAAAATAGATGGCATGCATCTTCATCAGATTGTCGTTGAACAGACCCGTAAACTTACTCCATTCCGGCAACATGACGACCGTAATAGGGTAATACTCAGTGAGTTTAGTCACTTTATTGACAATTTCGTTGGCGAAAACTTTATCGCTACCGTAAACGATGAAAAGGTTGTTTCTCATCGTCGAAGCGTAATCTTTCACGAAATTAAGGCTGTCGCGGTAATAATTGATGTTGATTATCTTATTGTAAAAAACGGTGGTGTCGTCAATACATCTGCTGAGGGAGTCAACATTAAGGCTGACATTATCAGTGAGATAGTCGTTCTTCTCAAAAGCCACGTTCAGATATTTCCATCTCTTTTGATGTTTTTTTATGGTTTTGACGATATAACTGTTTTCGACATACGCGCAGCTATCGATGTTACGTTCCGCTATCTTGTTGATTTTATTGATGATAGCCGTGTCTCCATACCTGTTTTGCCTTATGATGAAGATGTTATTGTTGTGATAATAGTTTTTGACAAGGCTGTCGAGCGGCCGCAGCTGCCATTCCATCGACGGCTTTACTTTTATCACATTCGGCTGATTATCAATAATTTCCGAGCGTTGTGTTATTGGGTTCACTATCGGGATATTGTTTTCGACGGCGAATTGTTTCACCACGTTAAAAGGCTTCAGGTGGAACGGTCCGACTATCAGATCAGCTGTTTTAAGCCACGGGTCGATGACGGCGGTGTCGGCCTTTTTGATGTCGCTGTCAACATCATAGACTTTCAGCTCGACATTCATGCCGCGGCTATTAGCCATTGAATCGGCGGCTATCATGAAACCTTCGTAGAAATGCAGGAACGAGAAGGGTTTTGTGGCGAGGGTTCTGTTTGACGGCTCGGCGTCGAAAAAGTCCCGGTCAACCTGTTCGAGATACAAAGGCACCATGAGTGCCACACGGCAGGTGTCATGTTGCGCCCTTGCCCCTATCGCGTTAAAGGCAAGCAGAAAGACTATGGTTTTTGTTATCAGTCCCTTCATTTTCATTTCTCATTTGTAGGGAGCGGCACGAAGCCGTTGCCCATCACCTCGGCGCTTTCAATCACATTGACGAAAGCCTGCGGGTCGATGTTGCGCAGATTCCGCTTGAGCTTCACCATGTCGGCGCGGTCGAGGTTGGTGTAAATCATCTTACGTTCCTGACCTTTAAACAAGCCGGTACCCACGAAGCATGTGCCTCCCCTGTCCAAATCGTTGATAATGAACGCCCTCACTGCCTCGATATTATCTGTGATGATGAACGCCGTCTTATAGCTCTTCACGCCGTCAACCACCAGGTCGATAATCTTGCTTTCTATCACAATCAGGAGGATTGAGTAGATTGGCAGACGAATCTCGCCGAGGAGCAACGATGTCAGCGTTATTATCGAGTCAACTATCATAACTAACGTTCCGAGAGAGATTTTAGTATATTTATGCAGAATCATCGAGATAATGTCGCTACCGCCGGATGTAGCTCCTGATTTGAACACGAAGCCGATGGCGAGGCCGTAGATGCCGCCTGAGACGAGGGTGTTGAGGAAATAATCGGGTTTGAAATACATGTTGGTGCCGAGTATCTCAAGCAGCGATTTGTCAACCGTCTGTCCCTCTTCGACGGCGTACATGAATTCATAGATCACGGGTTTGTAGCCCCACGTCGATTCGAGGGCGAAGGTGCATCCGAAGATGAGTATTGTCGATAAAATCGTCTTAAAGCCGAATTTCGGGCCTAAAATCCACGTCCCGATGATGAGTAGCGGGATGTCCATGCATATGGCATACAATGACACTTTCCATGGATACAACGCGTTGAGCACATTGGAGAGACCGTATGTGCCACCAGGCGCGAGGTGGTAGGGGTTCACGAACATCACGTCGCCGACGGCGAACAAGGCACTTCCGAATATCAGGAAGGCATAAGAGACTATTTCCTGTTTCCAATTGATTGTTTTTGTCATAGTAATAAATTTTATTCCCATTCGATAGTCGCCGGCGGTTTTGAAGAGATGTCGTAGCACACTCGGTTCACGCCTTTGACCTTATTAATAATGTCGTTCGACACTTTTGCCATGAATTCGTATGGCAGATGCACCCAGTCGGCTGTCATGCCGTCGGTGGAGATGACGGCGCGCAAGGCGATGGTATATCCGTAGCTACGCTCGTCGCCCATCACGCCGACGCTTTTCACCGGGAGGAGCATCGTTCCTGCCTGCCAGATGCTGTCGTAGAGGTTATCGGCCATCTCGTTGGGATACGAGGCACTCGGCAGCTCGCATCTCCACTCGCGCAGTCCACGGATAAAGATGTCGTCGGCATCGCGGAGTATGCGCAGTCTCTCTTCTGTCACCTCGCCGAGGACACGTATTCCGAGGCTCGGTCCCGGGAACGGATGACGTCCCACGAGCTCGCGTTTGATGCCGAGTGCGCGTCCCACACGGCGCACCTCGTCCTTGAAGAGCGAGCGCAGAGGCTCCACAATCTTCAGGTTCATCTTCTCAGGCAGCCCGCCCACGTTATGGTGCGACTTTATCTTACAGCTCGGTCCGTTGACACTCACGCTCTCGATGACATCGGGATAGATGGTGCCTTGCGCGAGCCATTTGGCTCCTTCAATCTTCTTAGCCTCCGCCTCAAACACATCGATGAATGTCGAGCCTATGGCCTTGCGTTTTGCCTCCGGGTCGGTGACGCCCACGAGCTTGCTTAGGAACAAGTTGCCGGCATGCACCCCTATCACGTTGAGTCCCAAGTCTTTATATGAATCAAGAACGTCTTCGAACTCGTTTTTGCGAAGCAGTCCGTTGTCAACGAAGATACAGGTCAGGTTTTTGCCTATGGCCTTGTTCAGCAACACTGCCGCCACGGTGCTATCCACGCCGCCTGAGAGTCCCAAAATCACTTTGTCGTCACCGAGTTTGGCGCGCATCGCCTCGACGGTGGTGTCGATAAACGAGTCAGGCGTCCAGTTGCCATGACAGCCGCAGATGTCCATCACGAAGTTTTCGAGCATTCTATGGCCTTCCTTGCTATGAAACACCTCCGGATGGAACTGCACCGCCCAAGTGTCTTCGCCGTCGATTTTGTATGCCGCGTTCTCCACATCGTCGGTTTTTGCTATGACATGAGCATTTACCGGCAGTTTGGCGATAGTGTCGCCATGCGACATCCACACCTGCGAAGTCGTTGAGACGCCTTTGAAAAGAAGATTGTCTTTCTCAACGACGGTGAGCATCGCGCGACCGTATTCGCGTGCCAACGAAGAGTTCACCTCGCCGCCGAAATGATATGCCATAAACTGTGCGCCGTAGCAGATGCCAAGTAGCGGCAGTTTACCTTTGATGTCCGACAAATCGGCGAACGGGGCCTTTTCGTCACGCACCGACGAGGGGCTTCCACTAAGGATGACACCTTTGATATCGTCAGTGATTTCCGGGATTTTATTATATGGATGAATCTCGCAATAGACGTTAAGCTCGCGCAGACGGCGTCCGATGAGCTGTGTCACCTGTGAGCCGAAATCCAAAATCAGAATCGTTTCCTGCATAACCGAATAATTTCGGTGCAAAATTACAAAATTTATAGTGACATTTCACGTTATAAATAAAAAAATATTATCTTTGTCCCGTCATTTCGAGCGAAACGAAGTGAAGTCGAGAAATCCTTAGAAATGACGAATAAAAATCAACGTTATGGCGAAAAAAGCAAGAAAACCGATAAGAAAGCCAAAGAAAAAAGGCATTTCCAAGAAGAAAAAATCAGGAAACATCATCACAAGGATCATTGTGGTAATTTTCGTTTTATTATTAGCTTTCTTCTTGATATTCAGCGTGTTCAAACCGTCTAAAAACGACAAGCCGACACAAGAGCCGGCCTCGAGCATCGTTGGGACAAACGACAAGAAAGAGACAAAACCCGAGCAGAAGTCCGAGAAGGTCGCCAAAGACGACAACAAAACTGTCGTGAAGGACATCAGGGACACGAAACAGGCCAAGAAAGAAGAGGCTACCATTGAGCAAGCCGACAAGAAAGCCGCCGAGACCAAGGCGGTGGAAAGAAGCATCAAAGGCACCTGGCAGAGCACCACCGGAGGAGCGTTCCTCACGATGGACGGCCGCGGCTACCGTCTTGACTTCATGGGCGTTGACAGCGACAAGCCGATTATAGGCACCTATATCGTTGAGGGCGACCAGATTACATTTGTAAACAAAGAAGACCCTTGCAAAGATGTCAAAGGTCTTTATGAAGTAAGATTCAACAAGCATGAAATAGTGTTCAAGTGCAAGAGCGACGACTGCACAAAACGCCATGCCACGCTGCCAACAGAGTGGGAATGGCTCGACGTCGAGGAATAATCACTCAAACCATTGTTTCTTCTTGAAGAACGTGGTATAGCAAAACATCAGCACAGTTATTATAACAAGCCCGAATCGGGAAACCTTGTAGTCGCTCGCCAAATCGTAAACGACGAAATCGTAAACGACAAAGCACACGAGTCCGAGCGAAAACAACAGGTAAACCACGTTTAACTTGTTGATAATCCTTTTTCTGGCTTCCATGTCGTAGATTCTTTTCGCGACGGCGGGCATACAAAAATAAAACAGCACCACGCCGGCAATCAATGTCAGCTCAATGATTCTTTCTATATTCATAATCAAATTCTTTTATTTTTCTTAAGTGATTCAGTAATAATCCATTGCAGCTGTCCGTTGACGGAACGAAACTCGTCGGCCGCCCATTTCTCGACAGCCTCCATCGTCTTGGCATCGAGACGCAAAACGAAATTCTTTGTATTTTCCTTGTCTTTAGCCATAATCCACTATTAAATGTTAAAATCCATCAACAATTACAACAGCATCACAGGAATCAGTAAAACTAACATTGTTACAACGATAAACACCGCCGCAATCGCCCAACTTCTCATGGTTGCTACAAATTTGCAGTCAACCAACTCTTTTTCGTCCAAGATTTTTACATTTTTCGCCATCTCGTCGTAAAGCTGTTGGGTTTGCTCCTTATCCTTGAAGTTGATGTAAACATTTTCCCTGACGGTATCGATTTTAATAACAGGACCTTTAAAATGGTCTTCGACATATAAAACAGCCCGCTTGCCGCCTGCGATTCTGAAAATTCCTTTCCAGGTCTTCAATCCGCCATAGCCGTTGCTTCGCATCAGAACTTTAGGCAATTTTTCAATCAAACTTATAGATTTTATTGCATAATTCGGGATATTGGCAGGATAAGCGAAATCGCGAGCAACGATAAGGTCATTATAAACTTCAAATCTTGTGCGTTTTTTGAATAAAACAAGCAGGACTATCGCCAGACCAAAAATCAGCACCAAGTTCAGTATGCTAATTAACAAATCATTCATAATCAATCAATTAAAAGATTATTGATATAAAGTTCCAGTGTTTACTACAGGCTGGGCGGATTCGTCGGCGCAGAGCACAACCATGAGATTGCTTACCATGGCGGCTTTCTTGTCGTCGTCGAGTTCCACAACATCTTCGTCCTTGAGCTTGTCGAGTGCCATTTTCACCATCGAGACTGCGCCTTCGACAATCTTTTCACGTGCCGCAATGATAGCCGCAGCCTGTTGACGGCGTAGCATAACGGCGGCAATCTCTGGTGAATAAGCCAAGTAGTTGATACGGGCCTCGATGACCTCGAGTCCCGACATCGCGAGACGGTCGTTGAGTTTTCCGAGAAGTATGTCGTTGATTTCCGAACCGCCGGCACGCAGTGTCAAATCGCCTTTTGTGATGTCACCGTTTTCATCGTATGCGAACATGCCTGCAACCTCACGCAAGGCGGCATCGCTCTGCACCCTCACGAAGCTCTCGAAAGCGCGCATACGGCTTGTGACCTGAACGCCAGTGCCCGATACACTGCCGGCAGCCGCCAGAGTCTGCGAGTCGATTTCAAACATCGCCTTGTAAGTGTCTTTCAGCTTCCAAACCAAAATCTGACCGATCATGATAGGGTTACCGGTCTTGTCGTTAACTTTGATGGGGTCAACGTTGAGGTTGCGTGCACGGAGAGAAACTTTTTTTGACGAATAAAACGGATTTGCCCAGTGGAAGCCGACTTTTGTCAAAGTGCCCCGGTATTTGCCGAAAAACACCATCACCATCGCTTCGTTTGGCTCAATTTTGATGAAGCCGATGCACAAGATGACATCGATGACCATCATTATTATTCCGACTATAAGTAGCCACAGCGGCTCGCCCTCTGTCAATGTTGTAAATCCGCAGATTATCAAAGCACAAATTGCAATGACCATAAATAGCACCAAGAATCCATTGATTCTCAATCCTTTAAATTCAAATTCCTTGTTGTCCATAGTTGTAATTTTAAGATGATTATTCAATTTATAGTAATATCATTTTGATATCATTTTCACATCGCAAAAATACAACATTTTTTTAATATGCAACAAAAAAATGAAAAAATTTTCTTTAAGCACTTCAAACTTCAAACTGTTGAAGGATTTTCCACGCGCTGTGTGTTCAGGCCGAAATGACTGGAAGTAACTTTGCAAACGCAATCTTAAACCAGGCGGTATAATTTTCAGGATTTTTCTCGATATCTTTTTTAATATTTTCGACGGTCTCGTATTTATACGACTCCACTTCTTCCCTATTAATAATAGGTGTCGCGTCGGTGGTGCCGATAAAAACATGGTCGAACTCGTGTTCAACAAGCCCTTGCATCACGTCGGCCTTGTAGATGAAGCTGAACGCCTCCTTGAGGTCGCACTCAATCCCCATCTCCTCCATGAGGCGGCGTTTTGTGGCATCTTGCAGCGACTCGCCGTCACGCGGATGGCTACAGCAGGTGTTGGTCCACAAGCCCGGAGTATGATATTTTGTGAGCGCACGTTGCTGAAGCAGCATCTCGCCTTTGCTGTTGAAGACAAAGATAGAGAACGCGCGGTGCAACGTCGGGTTGACGTGAGCAGCCTGCTTCTCCATCAATCCGATTTGATTATCTTGATTATCAACAAGAACGACGTATTCGGGCATAATTAGACATTGAATCTGATGTTGATGATATCGCCGTCTTTCACCACGTAGTTCTTTCCTTCGACGGCGAATTTTCCTGCTTCTTTGACTGCCTGTTCCGAGCCGTAGTGCAGGAAGTCGTCGCAGCTCATCACCTCGGCGCGGATGAAGCCACGTTGGAGGTCGCTATGGATGACGCCTGCCGCCTCGGGAGCCGTGTCGCCTATGTGGATGGTCCATGCGCGCGTCTCGTCGGGACCGGTGGTGAAGAACGACTGCAGCTTCAGGGTGCTATACGCCAACCGCACCAGCTTGTTGACGCCCGGCTCGGTAAGACCGGCGTCTTCCATGAACACAGCCCTGTCCTCCTCGTCAAGCTCAGCTATCTCCGACTCGAGTTTTCCGGCAAGGATAATCATATCCTCGCCATGCAGAGCGGCTTTCACCGCCTCGGTGTATTTGTTGCCCGTGAGTGCTGAGGCGTCGTCCACGTTGCAGACGTACATTATCGGCTTGACCGTAAGTAATTGAATATCTTGGATATATTTCTTGTCTTCCTCCGGCACGTTGGCTGTGCGGGCGTTTTGCATATTCTCAAGGCATTCCTTATAAACAGACAGCACCTCGAAAGCTCGTTTGTTGTCCTTATCGCCGTTTTTGAGCAGTTTCTCGACACGTTGCAGCTTACGTGTGACGAGGTCGAGGTCGCGCACTTGAAGTTCAAGGTCAACGAGTTCCATGTCGCGCACCGGGTCAACGCTGCCCTCGCTATGCGGCACGTTGGGGTCGTCGAAGCAGCGCAGAACATGAATCAGCGCATCGACGGTCTGCACCTCGGCGAGAAGTTTGTTGCCCACGCCCTGACCGCCTTTGCTCAAACCGGGAAGATCGACGATTTCGACGGTAGCCGGCACGATACGCTTCGAATGCGAGATGTTGTCGATGAGTTTGAGACGCTCGTCGCGCACCTCGCACATCCCGATGTTCGACTTCGTGGCGAAGCCAATCTCCGCCTTAGTGTTTGATATACAATTGAATATGGTTGTTTTTCCAGTGTTGGAGAGACCGATAATTCCGCAATTCAGTGCCATGATAACTTAATTTTTTGCAAAAATACGAAATTTAGATGAAAGATAAGAGATAAAAGATAAAAGATTTTAGCCATTAGCCATTAGCCGTTAGCTATTTTTTCAGCATTTTCACTTAAAAACTTTAAACTCTTAAACTGACTTTAAACTCTCAACTCTAAACTCTAAACTATTTTTCTAATTGTGCGCCATTATAATTCATTGAAAAGGCAGAATGTTTCTCGGTAAGCATCTGCGCCCGGTGCCTATCCTCGGAATGGTTATCACCTTAAGCGTAATCGCGCCCACCGTCGTCTTGTTCCATCAGAAGGTGACATTGCGAGAGGTTATCGGCGCCATTGTGAGCGTGGGTGAAGTGTGATTGTTTTTGGTGTAAACAATTAGGATTTATTTCCTTTTGCTCTGTTATGCGTCTTGCACAGCATTTGGCAATTATCCTCAGAAGTTGCACCACCCTTGCTCCATGCCATCACATGGTCTGCATCCATGTCCTTTTCGCTCCATATTTTTGTGCGATGAGCCTCATGTCCCATGGCACAAAGCGGACAATTGCTGATGCCTTTTGCACGTGCTTCGGCGGTCTGACGTTTATATACACGGCGTTTTATGGCATCGTCAAAAACGCGAACCTCTAACAGTTTTGTGTCCTGTTCACCTCCTAACAAGTATTCGAATATCCCTTTTCGGGTGTTAATGAAAGGATCGTCCATCAACTCAGCGGCACGAGCGGTCATTTTCTGTTGGTCATAAACCTGCTCATGATACTCGTCGTATAGCTTTCCCCATTTCAGTCCACACATCCCGCTATACGGGTCGGCAAAAACGCTTTCCACCCAGGCTATCACGTCGTTGAAATGACTCTGCAGCTCTTCAATCTGCGTGTCTCTTCGGTGTGATTGCATGTATTCCTCCACTTCACCGTGGCTCACCCAGTCGAGAGCGGTATTAAGAAAATCTTGCCTTTTAACAGAACCTCGGACGTATGCGCCCCATTTCTGGACATTGGCGTTGCGGCTGTTGCTAAACACCGAACGGGCTTTAGTTACAAATGGTCCGCTGTAAACAGCATTCAACTCCTCTTGCTCATTAAGAGGAATGCCTGCGATATTTATTGTCTGGAACCATTGTTTTATCTCGCTTTCGGCACCTTCACATTCATAAACCAACAACGTTGTGTTCTCTATCAGGACTTGTTTGTCTTTGGGCAACGCATGGAATCTATAAGGCAGTTCGTTGCTCATTACAGAAAATTTATCCGTTAAAAAGCGACCCAGGGAGGTGATACGCTGTTGGCCGTCAAGCACTTCCAATCTGCCATCAGGCAATCGGTTGAAGTATAGCAGACCTAGAGGATACTGTTTCAATACGGAATCAATGACCGCAACTTCTTTCTTGCCATTGTCCTCAGCATAAAGGTAGTTTCGCTGATATTCCGGCTGTATGGTCAACCTGCCCGAAAGACCATATAGGCCTCTCTCTTCCAGTTCGTTGTACACAAACCCGTCGCACAGCTCCGCAACGGTGTATTGTTTCAGTTCGGTATGCATAAGGATTATATTTCATTTAGACTATCAATTGTCTCTTCAAGACTGGAGACAGCGGTTTCGAGTGCATCTATAGCTTCTTGCATCTGGTTGCCACGCTCGCTCTCTTGCAGGCCTTCTGGCATGTTGTCGTACTTTTCTTCCTCTTCATCTTTCATGTTTTCGAGGAGATTCTTGATGTTTGCAAGCGAAGCGATATGCTTCGCGATTTCTTTTCTTCCTTGTGCATTCATGATATTATTGTTTTAGTGGATGAACTTATATGGATTTTTTTGTCGCATCTCTACGAGATGCTTTAGTACTCATTTCTTGTCCCACCACACTGCGCCTACGGCTTGTGTGGTGTTATGCGCGCCTCCGGCGCTGTGCAGCCTCTCCGAGGCTTTGCCTTCTCCTCTACCGTTTAACATTTGCTACTTTTTTACGGATTAGGATTCTACGATAAAGCACCTTGCCATATAAACTTGGTCCTTTCCCTCTCCATATGGGTTTGTCGTCATCAAGTCCGATGATTTCAAACTGTTCAATACAATGCTTGTCGAGAAACGAGATAGGGACTCCCATCATGCCATTATAATCGCTTGGTATGGCATCAGAATACGGCACTTCTATAGCATTGCAATTGTCATACTGCTCGTATGCGTGCTTTTCTTTGAGATCTTTGTGTTTGCTGTATTTGAGGTTGTCTGCCATCGACATCAATTCCAATGGTTGGTGTAGACGTCCGTGGTCTAAATTGGCAAACCATACGCTAGGCGATCGCCCAAATACCTCGCCATTGACAATCTTGTACTTGCTGCCTTCTTTTCCGTTAGCAATGAATTGTTGATTCATCTCTGCAGGTATTCTAAATAACAAGTCTTGACTCATAGATGTCTTACCTGTCCACATTTTGCCTACTTTTATGTACGGGAAGACCTCCTTGTAGGTAATACAGTTTTTGTTGCTGATCAAAAGAAACATCTTTCCTGTGTCAATCACCCAGGCAAAGAACTCTCTGAATAATGAGAACGGAGGGTTTGTAACGATAATGTCAGCTTCGTCGCGGAGTTTTGTCACCTCTTTACTGCGGAAGTCACCATCGCCCTTCAAATAATCCCATTTTAAATCGTCTATATCGATGCGACAATCGCCATTCTCATCACGGTCAAGGATAAATATCTTGCCATGGGAGCGGGTTATCTTTTTGTTGTATTGGGGTGAACGAGTTTCAAACTCGGTTTCGAACAAAGATAGTTGTACACCGTAGCGTTCCTGTTTGCGTTCCACAGCATAACTGGTGCTGATGAGTTTCTTCAGCCCCAGTCGCTCGAAATTCTGTGCGAAATACTTGGTGAAGTTGCTCCACTCTGGGTCGTCACAGGGCAGCAAGACGGTCTTGCCCCTGAACACGTTGGGGTTATAGTCGAGATAGGCTTCCACCTCGCGCTCTATGTCGTAGTATTGAGTGTAAAACTCATCTTGTTTTGCCTCTTTGGCATTAGTCAATGTGGTGTTAGCCATAGTGATTGACGGTTTTGTGCATTGCCATCAATCACTATCGGATACAAGAAAGGTGCAGGCCATTCTATCGCGTTCACGAGGAGCGTAGGAGGAACCCCGCCTGTACCCATAGAAGCCTACACCTGAAAGGTATAAGCATACAAATAAAGGGTACAGCAAATCCGTTCACTCGCTTCGTGAACTATTATCCGATATAAAAATCTCCAGTTTCCTACGCTTTTGATTTTGAACGCGAATAATAGTAATGCTGTTAATATGTCTTTTTAAATCGCTCCAAAAATGGAATGATTTCGACTGCAAATTTACATTTTTTTTACATTCAGCGAATTATTTAAAATGAAAAAATGAAAAAAAGTTTAAGCTTCCTCCGCTTCGGTCGAAATGACAGATGGCCAAAACATCTCTCTTGCCATCACGCTGTTCGCCTCCGTGTCGGCCAGCCGCGTTATTTAGAGTTTACGAAGAAATGCCTCACAGCCTTCGGTGAGGTCGTTAAAAGTCTTCTCGAAATCGCTAGTGTACCAGGGGTCGGCGACATCGCGGTGGTAGCCGGCGTGCGACATCATCAAGGAGATTTTGTTGTCGATATCCTCATCGAGGAGCCTCTTCAGATTTCTCAAATTATTCTCGTCCATGGCGATGATGTAATCGTAGTATTCGTAATCGTGACGCGTGATTTGGCGAGCCTTGCGATAGGAGTATTTTATGCCTTTCTGAAACAGGATTCGTCTCGCCAGAGGATAGATGTCATTGCCGATTTCCTCAGTGGAGGTGGCTGCAGACGCGATTTCAAACTCCTCTGCCCTGCCTGCTTTTTCAACCATGTTCTTCAAGATAAATTCCGCCATCGGACTCCTGCAGATATTCCCGTGACATACAAATAATATACGGTGTTTTCTCATTTCCAATCTGTTTTAAGCCATTAGCTATTAGCCTTTTTTGCCGATGCAAAGTTATAAAAAATTGTAGTTTTCTTTCAGCACTTCCTGAACAAGTTTGCTTTGCAGTGCCGGCAGATTATTATCGAAATTATTGATAACCTTACCTTTATGCTCATAAAGATTGGCTTTGATACAGTTTATTAATGCATCTCTACTCAAACCTTGTTCAATCGTCTTGTCAATGTAAAACAAGGCTTCATCAACATTTTTACATTTAGAAATTATTTCAACATGATGTCTCCACGGAACGAATAAAAATGGCATTGGACATTCTACACCAAATTGGTGAAGTTTTTCATCAGCAAATTCTGCACCAGCTTGGTGCAGTTTTCTAATATTTTGATTTTCAATTCTTTGCAATTCCGCAACGAGTCGTTGCTGTTTTTCAAAATCATTCTCACTATTATAAAACAGATACCATTGTTTCATATACCACAGGTTACGTTCGGAAAAGCCATTATCATTTGGAAATTCCCGTTTTAAATCCAAACTTAATTGCTCAACAACGCCTGTGCCCCATCGCTCTTCCGCCTTTTTCTGAACCAAATCACGACCAAGCTGCCAATTAAAAAGCAATTTTTCGGCATTAACCTTTATAGCAGCCCTAACCTGAGCTGAACGATAACGATGTTTTAGTTCGGTTATCCATGTAACATATTCATCATCAATCCGGATATCATGCGATTTGACGATATACGGCTGTTCTAATTTTTGTACGTCTTTTATCTTTTTCATAATAATGGTTGTTGATTTTATGAAACTATGATGCAAAGATACACATTATTTTATTTCTAACATAAGAAAATCAAAAAAATATTATCAATTTGTTGCAGCCATGTAAACTTTTTTTGTATCTTTGCAGTCCATTTTCGAGTTTTATTCCGGAATTGATTTTTACAACTGAAAATCAATGACTTGAGATGGAAAGATAAAGTTTAACAATCCTCGATTGCCCAATTCGGAAGAGCTGTCGGGTACAATTTTAAGTAAAAATAATGAGCGAATTAGAAAACACCGTCAACGAAGAAATCCAGAATGTTGAGGAAGTTCAGAACGTTGAGCAGCCACAGGCTGAGGTGAAGAAAGAAACCAAGAGAGAGAAACCCGTTCCATCAGATGATTTCGACTGGAGCAGCGACGCCAAGAAACACGACAGCTATCAAGCTGAGGACCGCGCCCGCATGGAGGCCATGTACGAAAAGACCATGAGTCAGATCGGCGACCACGAGGTTATCGAGGGCACAGTCGTGGCGAAGACCACACGCGAAGTCGTCGTCAACATCGGATTCAAGTCAGATGGTGTTATCCCGATTTCAGAATTCCGTCACAACCCTGACCTCAAAGTCGGTGACAAAATCGAAGTCTATGTTGAGAACCAGGAAGGCGTCAACGGACAGCTCGTCCTCTCGCACAAGAAAGCGCGTCTCCTCAAGTCATGGGACCGCGTCAACGAGGCTTACGACAACCAGGAAATCGTCCGCGGCTTCGTCAAGAGCCGCACAAAAGGCGGCTTGATAGTCGATGTGTTCGGCATCGAGGCATTCTTGCCGGGCTCACAAATCGATGTCAAGCCTATCCGCGACTACGACGTGTTTGTCAACAGCACAATGGAGTTCAAGGTCGTGAAAATCAACCACGAATACAAGAATGTCGTAGTGTCGCACAAGGCACTCATCGAAGACGAGATCGAGCAGCAGAAGGCCGAAATCATCAGCAAGCTTGAGAAAGGCCAGGTGCTCGAAGGCGTCGTCAAGAACATCACCAACTACGGCGTGTTCATCGACCTCGGCGGTGTTGACGGTCTTATCCACATCACCGACCTCTCATGGGGCCGCATCAACGATCCTAAGGAAATCGTCCAACTCGACCAGCAAATCAAGGTCGTTATCCTCGACTTCGACGACAGCAAGAAACGCATCGCCCTCGGTCTCAAGCAGCTCACCCCACATCCATGGGATGCTCTCGACCCGAACCTCAAAGTCGGTGACGTCGTCAAGGGTAAGGTCGTGGTGCTCGCCGACTACGGCGCATTCATCGAGATCGCCCCAGGCGTTGAAGGTCTCATCCATGTCTCAGAGATGTCATGGTCACAGCACCTCCGCACAGCCCAGGACTTCCTGAAGATTGGCGACGAGGTGGAAGCCAAGATACTCACCCTCGACCGCGAGGAGCGCAAGATGAGCCTCGGCATGAAGCAGCTCGTCCCGGATCCGTGGGAGAACATCTCGGAGCGTTATCCGAAAGGCTCGAAACACACCGCCACAGTGCGCAACTTCACCAACTTCGGCATCTTCGTCGAGCTTGAGGAAGGCGTTGACGGCATGATTCACATCTCCGACCTCAGCTGGTCGAAGAAAATCAAACATCCGGCAGAGTTCACAAAGATTGGCGACAAGATTGACGTCGTCGTCCTCGATGTTGACCAGGACATTCGCCGTTTGAGTCTCGGCCACAAGCAGCTTGAGGAGAACCCGTGGGATGTGTTTGAGAGCATCTTCACAGTAGGTTCAATCCAGCAAGGCACAATCATCAGTGCCGGCGACAAAGGCGTGGTGGTGTCGTTGCCATACGGCGTTGAGGGTTTCTGCCCGAACCGTCATCTGAAGAAAGAAGACGGCACAACAGCTAAGGTTGACGAGACATTGGATTTCAAGGTCATCGAGTTCTCGAAAGAAAACAAGAAGATCATCCTCAGCCACTCGCGCATCTGGGAAGACAAGCAGAACGCCGCGGCAGAGGCTGAATCAGCTGAAAAAGAAAAGGCTGCCAAGAACACCAAGCGCGCCGTGAAGCAGATCAACGACAACGTTGAGCGCACAACTCTCGGCGACCTCGATGTCCTCGCTACGCTGAAAGAGAACCTCGAGAAAGAGGAAAAAGGCGGAAAGTGAGCTATTAGCCATTAGCCATTAGCCATTAGTTATTAGTTATTAGTCGGGGCGTTTCTGACGAAACGCCCCGACTTTTTTATCAAAATAAGCATTATTGTAATTGTATTGGATATATTTTTACTTTTTTTATCCAATACAGATGTTTTATTGAATAATTTTTGTATTTTTGCAATCGAAAACAATATCAGCAATGAAGACAACCTTGTTAAACCAACGAAAAGAACGTGATGAATTGATGTCTCGCCCATATTTGTCACGGCACACCAAGTACAATATCAACGAATTGCTTGACAGTAGGATAATCAAACTGATAACAGGCCCTCGGCGCGCAGGCAAATCCACAGAGGCTCTTTTGATTCTTAAAAACAGAAAATTCGCTTATCTTAATTTTGATGATGCTGATTTGCTGAAAAAATGGGATGAGGCACTCGTGATGCGTATGCTCGATGAGGTCTATCCCTGTTATGAGTTTTTGCTGCTTGACGAGGTGCAGAACCTCGACAAATGGGATTTATGGGTCGGCAAGCTATATCGAAGAGGCAAAAATCTTATCATAACAGGTAGCAATGCCAATATGCTGTCAAGTGAAATGGCCACTGTGCTGACAGGACGTTATATTCAAATAGAAATGCTGCCTTTTGGCTTACATGAAGTGTTTGAATGGAATCACTTGAATATCAATAATATAAAGGAAGAGGAGAAGACAAATACATCAGCTGTGTGCGATGATTATCTGCGAAATGGAGGTTATCCGGAAACAATGGCATCAAGGTATATCACACGAAGCTATTTGAGTACATTGTTTGATTCTATGATATTGAAAGACATAGTAAAACGGCACAATGTAAGAAACATCACCGATTTAAACAATTTAGCGATGTATATGCTTTCAAACTTCTGTAATCCGTTGAGCGCGAATGAGTTGGCTATTGAACTTGGTATATCAAGCACAAGTACGGCAAAAAAATTCATGGATTATCTGCATGAGCCATATCTGTTTTACTATCTTTCAAGATACAACAACAAGCTAAAGCTCATGAAGAAAGCACCTCAAAAAGTGTATGTTGTTGACAATGGATTTGTGGCAGCCAAGGCGTTCAGTCTCAGCGACAATCTTGGACGACTGCTTGAAAACCAAGTGTTTATCGAGCTTTTGCGCAGAGGTTATGACACGGGAAAAACGATGTTTTACTATCGTTCGAGAAATAATAAAGAAGTCGATTTCGTATTGCGGAATGGGATTCATGTCGAATCATTGATTCAGGTTTGCTATGATTTAAGCAGTCCCAAGACCGAAAAACGCGAGGTTAATGCGCTCATTGAGGGCGCAGAAGAACTGAATTGCCGCAATTTGCTGATTGTTACAAATAGCGACGAGCGCATGATTATGAACAACGGTTATACCATAAAGGTTTTGCCAGTAGTTAAGTTTTGATAGTTGACATTTTGTGAATCCCCATTCCTTTCAATAAGTTTTACAATGCTCTTTAGTTTTGATTCAAAATCGTGCACAAAGATATGGGAAATTTGGGCAAGAAGTGGTGTGAAAAGACCAACCGATGCAATCCGCTGGAACCCATGGGATTACAATTAAATAAAATAATATTACGGAAACGCAGATAAAAGTCGTTAGTCGTTAGTCGTTAGTCTTTAGAAACCTAACCCCTAAATACTAAAGACTAAAGACTAAAGACTACTTCAACGCCGATGCCTTATGATACTCACGTGCGCCTAACTCCTTGTCGAACATAAACATCCCGATGGAGTTGTCGCCAATCATCTTCACGGCCTCAAGGTTCTTGCCAGCCTCTTCCTCTTCCTCAACTTGCTCATCAATGAACCACACCATGCGGTTTACCGTCGCATAGTCTTTCTCCTCGACTGCTAACTTGTTGATGTTGTGTATCATAGCGGTCACTTTCTTCTCATGAGCGAGGGTGTCCTCAAAAGCCTCAACCGCCGATTTCCATTCAGTCTCGACCTTCGCGATAGGCTTCAAAATAACTCGCCAGCCGCGCGACTGCATGTATTTGTAAAGAATCATGGCGTGGTCCTGCTCCTCCTTGAACTGCACCTCAAACCAGTTGGCGATGCCGTCCAAACCCTTCGCACGGAAACACGTTCCCATTGATAAATAAAGATATGCCGACCAAAGTTCAGCATTGATTTGCGCATTGATAGCGTCTTCGATTTTCTTTGCCATAGTCAAATTTTTTAAAGTTTTATCCGATTTTGATATTGCAAAGATACTGAATTTTTCTTGATTTTGTCAATATTTTTAAAAATTATTTTTTCCCTAACGAAAAAATATATAACTTTGTAAGGATTAAATATTTGAATTATGACAACGCTCACAACTGCCGACAAACAACAACTCGAAACATTAGGAATCTCAGCCGAACAGGTTGATAATCAATTGGATCAATTCAAAACAGGATTCGCTTTCAGCGATTTACTTGCTCCTGCGACTATTGGAAAAGGCATCGTCCGTTTCAACGAAAAAGAGGTTGAAGACCTGGTAAATCAGTTCGATGAGGACAAAAAATTTTATGACATCATCAAATTCGTGCCTGCTTCCGGTGCTGCGAGCCGTATGTTCAAAAACCTGTTCTCATTCGTGGAAGAATACAAGGACAAGGCGATTCCGGCCGATTTTCTGAAAAAGGAGAAGATAAAACCCGATTCTGTAGAGAATTTCTTCCTCGGGATTCACGATTTCGCTTTCTTCAACGACTTGAAAAACATCCTTCAAGCCAAAGGCAAAGACATCGAGAAGATGTTGAAAGACAACGAGTTGGTTGAGATTGCGGAGACTTTGCTCAACGCCGACGGCATGAACTACGGCAGCCTCCCGAAGGGCTTGTTGAAGTTCCACAAATATGCCGACAGCACTCGTCTCGCGATGGAGGAGCATCTTGTGGAAGCCGCCGAATACAGCACCCACGATACCGGAAACGGCAAGACTGCCCAGCTGCATTTTACTGTCTCGCAAGAGCATCTTGATATTTTTAAGAAGATTGTGAATTATGTCGTTCCGAAATACGAGAAACAGTTCGGCATCAAGTACGAAATCAGCTTCTCCGTGCAGAAGCCTTCCACCGACACCATCGCTGCGACAATGGACAACGAGCCTTTCCGCGACATGAATGGCAAGTTAGTGTTCCGTCCGGGCGGTCACGGGGCTTTGATACAGAACCTCAACGACTTACACAAGGAAATCATCTTCATAAAAAACATTGACAACGTAGTTCCCGACCATCTGAAGCCGACAACATATAAATATAAAAAGGTGTTGGGAGGCTACCTCTTCCGCCTGCAACAGCAGCAGTTTGAGTATCTTGAGATGCTCAACGCCGGCGACGTCACCAACGATGAAATTAATGAAATCGCCGCTTTCGCGAAAGACAAGCTGATGATTGACATCCCCGAGTTCTTCAGCACTTACAACGAAATCGAGAAGATAGACTTCCTTTACGGCGAGCTGGATCGCCCGATGCGTGTCTGCGGCATGGTGAGAAACGAGGGCGAACCTGGCGGAGGACCATATTTCATACGCAACAGCAGCGACGAGGTCTCGCTTCAAATCGTCGAGTCGTCGCAAATCGACCACAAAAACGAGAAACAGGAGGCGATATTCCGTTCCTCCACACATTTCAACCCCGTGGATTTGGTCTGCGCCACACAGGATTACAAAGGCCGTTCGTTCAACCTCCCCGACTACGTTGACCCCGAGACGGGTTTCATCTCGTTGAAGTCGAAAGACGGCCGCGACCTTAAAGCCATGGAGCTGCCAGGCCTCTGGAACGGCGCGATGGCCGACTGGATCACTATCTTCGTCGAAGTCCCGATTCTGACGTTCAACCCGGTGAAGACGGTCAATGACTTGCTGAGGGAGACGCATCAATAGCCGTTAGCCATTAGCTATTAGCCATTAGCCATTAGTTTTTTTATAAAAATGCATTATCGTTGTGCAATTTTTTAAGATTTTTGCACTATCGTAATGCATTTTTGCTTTTTTTTGCAAAAAAATTTGTTTGTAAATAAAAATTATGTAATTTTGCGATACTAATTCACGGAATAGTTACAAAAACAGTTTGCCTATGATATAAATGCGTAGTTTCTTGCACACACTATAAACATAATTTGGAGAAAGCGTTAGAAGCATAATCTTGAGTTCTCAAAAACTGGACATTTTTGAATATCAAGTCAAGAACAATGCCGACAACGCTCACGCGATTTAAGCGTGGGCTTTGTTCGATTAATTTGACTTGATAGGTAGTCCAGAATCCTGAGAACTCAAATGAAGCGAAGGAGTACCACGTTTTTTCTGTGCGTTGCAAATCATACAGTCAAAAAGGACTTTAAATTTTACGGGTGCTCCAAAAGCAATTATTACTCAACAAATTATTAACAATTTGTCCATAAGGAGTGGACGTAAAATCAAAAGATGAAAAAATTTTTTCAATTAACATTAGTTTTCGCTGTAGCATTACTCGTAACTTCATGCGCAACAACACAAATCACACCAAAAGCCGTCAGTAATCTCAACAAAACTGTCACTATGAGCGAGCTTAACCTGACAAGCAATGATTATCAGATTATTAAGACCGAGACAGCAGAAGCAGTTGTCGTTTATGATGAAGGAGGCGTGTTGAATGCCAGTTTTAAGATTTCAGAAGTAAACAAAGAATTTACCTATGAGATGAAACAGACAAATAAATTTAAGTTTTGGCAGGCACCTGTTTTTGAACCATATTTCACAGGCATTTTAAAATACGGATTCTTGTCGAGCGACTATGACGAAAATGATATCATTTACAGTCCGTCATCTATTGCAAAAGGTCTTGCTACATATCGTTTAATCAACGCTGTCCAGGAGCAAGGTGCTGATGGCGTCATCGAGCCAATCACAACAATCAAAGTCGGAAACAACGGCAATAAAGTTGTTTACACAGCTACTATTTCGGCTAAACTTGTGAAAATCAAAGCAAAATAATTATATCAGACTTCCATAATGATAGCTATGAGAAAGTCGCATGTTTATTTAATCGCATTAGTTGCTTTCTTGTTATGTTCGTGCGGCACGTCACAACAGGTGTCTTACACTCCGCCACAGCCCAAGACTGTAAATCTCACACTTTTGAAGAATGCGAGAAGCAATATGTTTTTGGCTATGAACTACGGCATACGTCTCAGTATTACTGACGACCGCGCAAACACCAACATTCTCAGGAAGTACGACGCGAGCGCGACATACATGCCGCAGGTGAATGTCGCTCCCGAAGTCAGGGCTTTTGTTGACGAGAGCATGAGACTTTACATGAGAACAATGGGATTCAGCCTGAACGCCGATGCCGGCACTGATTACATCATGCAGGTCAGCATCACCGACTTCAATGTCAGTTATCTGTCAGGCACAGGATGGAGCGGAACGGTAAGGATGAACGTCGAGGTTTATGACCAAAACAGGAACCTTGTCTATCCCAACGTTCCTGTTGCAGGCAGAGCAAACATTGTAGGTCTCAGCAACGACTGGGACTTGGCGTCAGTCGCAATAAACACCGCCTATAACAATGCTTTGGAAGACATCGACTGGGACAGGATAGCTTTCTTCCTCAGCAGTTCTCATACTTCAAAAAAGAACGACGATAGTGTTCTTGAGATGTCGGTCATCAGATGGTACATCACATCTGCTCCGCAAGGTGCCGACGTTTACTGGAGGGTCGTATCTTCGACACCTGAGGTCAAGAACACAAATCAGAACTTCTTAGGTTCAACCCCATACGAATCGACGGAGACGTTAGATATAAAAGGGTTGAATAAGAATAACTTAGGTAACGTTCAAATTGAAATCTCATGTGAGAAAAGCGGCTATGTGACGCAAAAGAAACGCTTCAATCTTCAGCAAGTCATCGACCAGAAAGAAGTTTCCACGAAGATGAACTTGGTGAAAGAGGAATAACATGATTTTAATTTTTATTTAACGTAATTTCGTGAGGGTGGCCAATAGTCTTGGTCACCCTTTTATTTGTAGTGAGATAATTACCAATTTAATTATTTTGCCAAATCCAAAAATCTTTTGTACTTTTGCCCCAGTTATTGAACCATAACTAAAAAGCATCGTAAAACAAAATAAAAAATTGGATGGGAAGTTCGCAGGATTGCGAAAGGAATTTTTATTGTGTAAAAAAATTAAAAGGACTGATGCTAATATTATGAAAAATGTAATTACAACTATTGAAATCGGAAAATTTGGACCTATTTATAGACAATTTGTCAGAAAACCAAAAGAAGCAATAAAACATCTCCGTAAGATGCAAAACGGAGAATGTACAGAAGCGCTTTATCGTGATGATATCGGATTCATTGACATAGTTTGGGGAGAAATAACCGATCCTATAAAGCATAAAGGATACGGATTAGCGCACATAATTGACAAACATGAATTAGAAATCAATCGTTTAGGTTTCTGTATAGAAGATTTCATTCCAATCGTAGTCCAGTTCGGAGATTTCAATCTTAAAAAGTCTGACAGTCAGAAAAAAGTATTTGAAAGCAAGGGATTCCGATTTGTAATAGCATTACAAAAAGAGCCGCAAGGAATAACAAAAAAGTGGCTTCTTACAGCATTTGACATAATAAAAAGACCGAAGTAAACCTCGGTCTTATACGTTCGTCACTGTCAAAAACATCGACGCTGACAGTCTTCGTTACCTGCGCTGTATGGTAAAACGACAATGCAAAAATACAAATAATTTTATATTTTGTCAAGTGATTTTTAATAAATTTTCAAAATATTAAAAAAGCCCGCCTTCGGCGGGCTTTTTTTACCACTCATTCTTTGAAAACATTATTTTATTTTTTCAACAATAGCTTTGAAAGCTTCCGGGTTGTTCAAGGCCAAGTCGGCTAAAACCTTGCGGTTCAGGTCGATGTTGGCGGCATGAATCTTACCCATAAACGTACTGTATGTCATTCCGTACTCGTGTGCGGCGGCATTGATACGTACAATCCAAAGGCTTCTGAAATCACGTTTCTTTGCCTTTCTGTCACGATAGGCGTAGGTCAAACCCTTTTCCCAAGAGTTCTTGGCCACTGTCCAGACGTTCTTACGTGCGCTGAACTGTCCCTTCGTCTGTTTTAATACTTTTTTGCGTCTTGCTCTTGAAGCGACTGCATTTACTGATCTTGGCATAATTTTCTAATTTTATTCCGTAAGAGCGCCCCGCATCTGTCCGGGAACTTTCTTCCGCTCTTACAAGAGTTAAACAATTTTGTTGATTACATGAGAAGCATCTCTTTCACGGCTGCCATGTTGGCCTCTTCGACTAATGTCTGATGTCCTAAAGCGCGTTTGCGTTTGTTGGATTTCTTGGTCAAAATGTGGCTATGATAAGCATGTTTTCTCTTCACTAAACCGGTGCCTGTAACTCTAAAGCGTTTCTTGGCAGCGGATTTTGTTTTCATTTTAGGCATTTTAAAACTATTTTTTAATTTACGAATGAGTGTCTTTCTTATTTCTTAGGAGCTATCATCATCAACATGCGCTTCCCTTCGAGTTTTGGCAGTGCCTCCACCTTTCCGACATCCTCCAACGCTTGCGCGAACTTGAGCAGAATCAGCTCTCCCTGCTCTTTGTAAGCGATGCTACGTCCGTGGAAGAACACATCGACTTTCACCTTGGCACCGTCCTCGAGGAACTTCTTAGCGTGATTCAACTTAAACTCGAAATCACTGTCGCCAATCTGCGCCCCGAGACGTAACTCCTTGATAACCACTTTGGTAGCCTTAGCTTTGATTTCTTTCTGTTTCTTCTTCTGGTCGAAGAGGAACTTCTTGTAATCCATAATCTTGCAGACCGGCGGATTGGCGTTTGGTGAAATCTCCACTAAGTCGAGACCTGCCTCGTCAGCCATTCTGATGGCCTCGCGAATCGGGTGAATCTCGTTGTCACCGGCTTCGCCGACGACTCTTACCATTGGTGCCGTGATCCTGTTGTTTATTCTGTGCGGATCATCGTTCTGTTGTTTTCTTGGAGGTCTGCCGTTGTTATTGTTGTTGGCGTTGCCTCCCGGGATAAACGGTGCTATGTTAATTATCTCCTATATTAGTTAAACAATACGTTAATATTCCACTTTCTGCTCCTCTGCAACCTGGTCGTTGACCAACTTGGCGAAGTCGGCGATTGGCATCGAGCCAAGGTCACCGGTGCCGCGTTTACGCACCGACACAAGGCCTTCGCCCTCTTCCTTCTCGCCCACGATGAGCATATATGGTATCTTTTTCAATTCAGCGTCGCGGATCTTACGTCCAATCTTCTCGCTTCTGTCGTCGAGCAACACTCTGACTTCGGCGTTTTTCAGCGACTCATACACCTTCTCCGCATATTCCTGATATTTCTCAGAGATAGGAAGTATGATAGCCTGGTCGGGAGCGAGCCACAACGGGAAGTCGCCGGCGCAATGCTCAAGCAACACGGCCACAAAACGCTCCATCGAGCCGAACGGCGCGCGGTGAATCATCACAGGACGGTGTTTCTCGTTATCGCTTCCGATATAAGTCAGGTCGAAACGCTCCGGGAGGTTGTAGTCAACCTGGATTGTGCCGAGCTGCCAACGACGGCCGAGGGCGTCTTTCACCATGAAGTCGAGCTTCGGGCCATAGAATGCAGCCTCGCCGAGTTCTTCTCTTGCAGGAAGGTTCTTCTCAGCACATGCCTCCTTGATAGCCTGCTCTGCTCTCTCCCAGTTCTCGTCGGTACCGACGTATTTTGTTGTGTTGCTTGGGTCACGCAATGATATCTGTGCCTCAAAGTTCTCGAATTTCAAAGCCTTGAAGATGATTTCGATGATGTTCATCACGCGGAGGAACTCGTCTTTCACCTGGTCGGGACGGCAGAAGATGTGGGCGTCGTCTTGTGTGAACGAGCGCACACGTGTCAAGCCGTGCAACTCACCGCTCTGCTCGTAACGATACACTGTGCCGAACTCTGCCAAACGCAGCGGGAGGTCTTTGTATGAACGCGGCTGCCATTTGTAAATCATGCAGTGATGAGGGCAGTTCATCGGCTTCAACAGGTAAATCTCGCCTTCCTCAGGAGTGGTGATCGGCTGGAAGCTGTCCTTGCCGTAATGATCCCAGTGTCCCGAGGTCACATAAAGGTTTTTATTTCCTATATGAGGGGTTATAACCTGTTCATAACCATAGTGTTTCTGAATCTTCGTGAGATATTCCTGCAGGCGGTTACGCAGTGCCGTACCTCTTGGGAGCCACATCGGGAGACCTTTTCCCACCATGTCGGTGAACATAAACAGCTCAAGCTCACGGCCGAGTTTGCGGTGGTCGCGTTTCTTGGCTTCCTCCAGAAGAACGAGGTAATCCTCGAGGTCTTTCTTCTTCGGGAATGTGATGCCGTAGATACGTGTGAGCTGTTTGCGGTTTTCGTCGCCACGCCAGTAAGCACCAGCAATAGAGGTAAGCTTCACCGCCTTGATGCACGACGTGTCAGGGATATGCGGCCCGCGGCACAAATCAGTGAAAGTTCCTGATTTATAATATGTTATGGTACCATCTTCCAGGTCATTGATAAGCTCCACCTTATATTCGTCACCTTTCTCGGTAAAATATTTCAAAGCATCAGCCTTACAAACTTCCATGCGCTCGAAAGTCTGTTTTTCCTTAGCAAGTTCAAGCATTCTGTTCTCAATCTTCACGAGGTCGTCTTCCGTCAAGGTGATGTCGCCCGTGTCGATGTCATAGTAAAATCCGTTCTCGATAGCCGGACCGATGCCGAATTTCACGCCTTTGTAGAGCTGTTCGATAGCTTCCGCCATGAGGTGAGCCGACGAATGCCACACCGTGTTCTTTCCTTCAGGGTCGTTCCAGGTGAAAAGCTGAATATGCGCATCCTCACCGATAGGGCGAAGAGCGTCCCACATCTTGTCGTTGACCTTTGCTGACAACACGTTGCGCGCCAAGCCTTCGCTGATGCTTTTGGCAATATCCATTGGGGTTACACCCGCTTCAAACTGTCTGACGCCACCGTCAGGAAATGTTATATTAATCATATTGATTTTATTTCCGTAAAAAACGCTGCAAAATTAGTAAATTTTTCAACACAAAATGCACTGATTATCAAAATTTTTTCAATCAATTTTAACCGTCTTCAAATTCAGCAGATTCACGGGGTTGCCGTTGAATCCCGACACTTTTTTGTTGACGAATCGCAGCACCTCGTCGTAAAAAAGTATCACAACAGGCGCCTCAGTCATCATCAGCGAGTCCATTTCGTGATATATTTTGGCTCTGATTTTCAAGTCGTTAGTTGAAATAGCCTTTGCGTAAAGCTCGTCAAACCGCGTGTTTGAATAATGCGTGTAGTTCGGTCCTTTCGGCGCGAAATTCCCTGTCGTGAACAAAGAAAGATAATTCTCAGCGTCAGGATAATCTGCCACCCACGAGCTGCGGAAGAACGGCAGGCTGCACTGGGCGCGTTTCTCACGCAACGCGGCAGGCATCATCTCCTCCACCCTGCACACTAATCCGACATCGGTGACCGACGACTGCACAAACTTAGCCAAATCGATGTAATCCTTTGTGGTATAAAGCTTTATCTCACTTCCGTAAAGATGATATTTCTCAACCAAATCGAACGATTTATGCTGGTCGAAGGCGTATCCAATTTGTCCTAAAGAATCGTATCCTGGCAATCCTGCAGGGATAATGCCGCCGTTTCCGGGCGTTCCGATGCCGTTGCGCAGATAACGCAGCATCTTCTCCCTGTCGATGGAATAATTCACCGCCTGACGTAATGCCACCTCACGTTCTTTATCCGCTCTTTCCTCTTGAGTGTCAATGAAAAACGTCAGATATTCCGTGTTAAGATACGGCTCTCTTATCAAATAGAATTTGTCATGGTATTTGCTTCGCAGGAAGCCGTCACGAGTCAGAAGTTCGTCTTTGTAACGCGCATCGACGCCCGACATGAAATCGGTCTTGCCTTTCACAAACTCCATGAAAGCCACCTGCTTATCTATGAGAAAACTCACCGAAACGGCATCAATGTAAGGCAGTTTAACACCATCAATCTCTTCGAAATAGTCAGGATTTCTGCGCATCACGAGGCGCACGCCTTCTTTCCAATATTGGAATTTGAAAGGCCCGGTCCCCACCGGATGACGGCCGAAACTATCGCCGTAAAACTCGACTGCCTCATGCGGCACCACCGAGGCGTAAGTCATTGACAATATGCCGAGAAACGCCGGAAAAGGCTCTTTCAAATCGATCTGAAAAACAGAGTCATTCAAGGCTCTGTACGAGTCAACCGTCGCGAAAATCCAAGTCCCCGGAGAGCTTAACTTCCTGTCGGTCAGGCGGTTGAATGAATATTCAAAGTCCTGTGCCACCACCCGCCTGCGCATCCCGTTGAAACAGCTGTCGTTATGGAAAAAGACGTCATTTCTAAGCAAAAAAGTATAGGTTTTGCCATCCTCTGAGATGTCCCAGCTCTTCGCCACCGCCGGAACGACATTCATCTCGTCGTCGAAGGCCACGAGGCTGTTAAACAACTGGTTACAAGCCCATATATGCGGCTGGTCTTTGGCGTAAATAGGGTCAAGCGTAAGGATCCCAGCCGACTCGTTGTACCTGAAAATCTTGAGGTTTTCGTCGGATGCTTTCCTGCCGCAAGAAGCAAGAATAATTACGGATAATATGAATAATAGTCTTTTCATTTTACTTGTCATTTCGAGCTTGTCGGGAAATCCTCTTTGCAACGTTAACAATCGGATGATTTCGTTCAACAAGGATTTCTCCATTCCGCTTCGCTTCAGTCGAAATGACAAGCTGTTGTCATTTCGACCGGAGCCGTTAGGCGAAGTGGAGAAATCTCCCGCAAAAATACAAAATTTTTCAATCCATTAAATTATTAAACTATTAGGCTATTAAGCTTATAAACTAATTTCGTATTTTTGCAAAAATTTTTAAAGAAATGCGCATAAAAGAAATTCACAGTGACCGTGGCGTCCTTGTCATCACCGATTACGGCGACCGGACCATCATCATTCCGTTAAGCAGTCGCGACAAGCTGTTGAGTTTCATGCGCTCCAATGCCACCAACGTGCCGCTCTTCCCGATGGAAGTCATTGACAGTCTTGCGAATATGGCATCTCACAAGGTTCAGATTAAGATGGAGGCGAAGAAAATCCTTGACGAGTGGCCATATTTTGTTTTAGACGTAAACTTCAGGTATTCAAAGAGTTACGACATCTCATTTGAAGAGCCTTTTTTCAAGCTCTCCCACCCTTTCGACGACGGCACCGACTTCTTTCGCCTCGAATACGATGAGATCGACAGCGATTTTGAGCCCAACGGCAAATATCGTGGTGCCCACGCCCGCCGCTATCACCTCGACGAGATAATGGAAAGTCTGGAATATCTTGCAAAAGACAGCCCAGACCTTCAAATAGAAGCTGTGATTCAAACGACAGCCGGAGAAGTTTACACTTCAGAGAAGGTTTTGTTCAGACAAGACTTAAAATTCTGACTTCTGTCTCCTGATTTCAAAATATTTTTTCAAATATAGCTGCACTTATTAAAAAAGTTTGTATATTTGCAGCAAGAAAACTTCTATGGTTCCAAGCACTAATCTCTGGCAAACCGCCGAAATAACCAGAGGTGTTTAAGGAAACGGACGGCGGATATCCGTTAAAAGAGCGTGCTACTTTTCCCATAGAAGTTTTCTTTTTATTATGTCCTCAGTTTTCCTCGGTTCAGCTGTTTTTACTTCCCAATGATCTCCCGACAGACACAAGTCTATTCCGGCCGTGTAATTCAAGTCGCCATTAAAGATAACTAACAATATAGAATCTCCAGAGCCTTTGCGAATTTGGTTATAATTTTTACGACAGTTTTAACAAAATCGACAGCAGATAGACCAACTTTCTCCAATTCTGTTTTGTGACGACGTTCTATATGTTTTAAATAATTAGGTGTCAGATATATATCCGCACATTTTTTGTTTATTTTTCTTGCTATCGTCAGTTTCAACCGACCAACTTTTATTTCTTTTTCTACACTTTTCTTTTTCATAAATATGAGCACTTAATATGTCCAACAATTCATAACCATTTCGCTATCAAGCGATTTCATCTTCTTCAATAAATTTACGATGCTCTTTGGTATTTGATTCGGAATCAGATGCAAAAATACAATAATTTTGTAAAACAACAAAATTAATACAAAAAAAGACGGAATTTAATCCGTCTTTACTCTAAACTCTAAACTCTAAACTTTAAACTTTAAACTTTAAACTTTAAACCCTGCCACCTTCTTATGCGAATCCACCAGGAACTTGTTGTAATCCAATGCGTTGACTTCCTGTTCTTTCTCCAAGGCGAGGTCAAGGACCTCAAGCATGTTGTCCACGAAATGGAACTGCAGGCCTTCAACGTATTCCTTTTTGATATCCATGAAATCGCGTTCGTTGTCACGTGACAAAATGACATCTGTCACGTTGTTGCGTTTGGCAGCCAGCATCTTCTCCTGTATGCCGCCCACCGGCAAAACCCTGCCACGCAACGTGATTTCGCCTGTCATGGCGAGACTGTCTCTCACCCTGCGCTGCGTGAACGCCGATGTCAGTGCTGTCAGCATGGTGATGCCCGCCGACGGCCCGTCTTTTGGTGTCGCGCCCTCAGGCACGTGGATGTGGACGTTCCATTCCTCAAACACTATCGGATTGATTTTCAACTCGTTGGCATGTGCTTTGATAAACTCGTATGCTATCGTCGCCGATTCCTTCATCACATCGCCGAGGTTGCCTGTCATGTTCAGTGCTCCTCTGCCCCTGCTCAAGCTCACCTCTATTGACAGAATCTCTCCTCCGACGGGTGTCCATGCCAATCCGATGGCGACGCCGGGCATGGTGTGTTTCACCTCGTCCTCGTCGTGATGCATAGGCACGCCAAGGGCTTTCTTCAGGTCGTCGTCAGTGACTTTCTTGTCATAGTCGTCACCAATGACGATAGCTTTCGCTTTTTTTCGTATGATGTCAGCGATTTTGCGTTCTAATGAGCGCACTCCGGCCTCACGGGTGTAGTCGTCGATGATTTTATAGATTATTTCCTCCGAAAACTGCACGTCTTTCGCCTTCAGTCCGTGTTCCTTGAGCTGTTTGGGGATGAGATGTCGCTTGGCAATCTCGTATTTCTCCTCGCGCAGATATCCGTTCAAGTCGATGATTTCCATACGGTCGCGCAAGGCGGGATGTATGGTCTGAAGGTTATTAGCCGTAGCGATGAACATCACCTTCGAGAGGTCGAAATCCAGCTCGATGAAGTTGTCGTTGAAAGTGTTATTCTGTTCAGGGTCAAGGATTTCGAGCAGTGCTGCCTGCGGGTCTCCGCTGATGTTGTTGCCGCTCACCTTGTCGATTTCGTCGAGGACGAATACCGGGTTTGACGACTTTGCCTTCTTCAGGTTCTGAATGATACGGCCTGGCATCGCGCCGATGTATGTCTTACGGTGTCCGCGCAGTTCCGACTCGTCGCGCACGCCGCCCAGCGACATACGTATGTATTTGCGTCCCAACGCCTTAGCTATCGACTTACCCAACGAGGTCTTACCCACGCCGGGAGGTCCGACGAGGCACAATATCGGGGCTTTCATATCGTTTTTCAGTTTCAGCACTGCCAGATGCTCCACTATCCTGTCCTTGATTTTCTCAAGTCCGAAATGGTCTTTGTCGAGCACTTTCTGAGCGTGTTCGAGGTCGAAATTATCCTTAGTGTATTCGTTCCACGGCAGTTCCACAAGATATTCGAGGTAGTTATGTTGAATGCCGTAGTCGGCTGCCTGCGGGTTCATCCGTTGCAGTTTCTGAAGCTCTTTGTCGAACACTCCTGCCACCTCCTTGTTCCATTTTTTCTTCGCCGCCTTTGCCTTCAGTTCCTTCACATCCTGTTCGTTAGGCGTGCCGCCGAGCTCTTCTTGGATTGTTCTAAGCTGTTGATTCAGAAGGTATTCGCGCTGTTGTTTGTCGAGGTCGGTCTTCACTTTGCTTTGAATTTGCTGTTTAAGGTCAACCATCTGCAGTTCGTTAGTGAGAAGCTCAAGCAAGGCTGTTGCGAATGCCGTAATATCTTCAATTTCAAGGAGTTTCTGTCGGTCTTCCATATTAGCCACGAGGTTGCTTCCAATGAAATTGACCATAAACCAAGGGCTTTCGATGTTTCTTATGGCGAAGGTAGCCTCGAACGGCACTGCCCCTGACTTTTGCACTATCTGCATCGCCATGTCTTTCACGCTCTGTATCAATGCCTTGAACTGTCGGTCGCGAGGCACTGCGGGGTTATTTCCGAATGGTGTGATGCGGCCTGTCAGGTACGGCTCGTTGCCGGTTATCTCCTCAAGACGGAAGCGGCGTTTGCCTTGTATGATGACGGTGGTGTTTCCGTCAGGCATCTCGAGAGTTTTCATCACTTGGGCTATGGTTCCTATCTCGAAGAGGTCGTCTTGCCGCGGGTCTTCCACCTTAGCGTCGCGTTGTGTGATGACGCCGATGTCCATACCTTTTTTATAAGCATCCTTCACGAGGCGTATAGTCTTGTTGCGTCCCACCGTGATAGGGATGACGACGCCGGGGAACAGCACGGCGTTACGGAGAGCCATGACAGGCAGCTCTTCCGGCAGCTGTGCGTCGATCATGCGTCTCTCGTCCTCCGGCGAAAAAAGCGGTATATATTCTGCATCAGCTTCGATAATATCGCTGAAGATGATGTCGTTGTTTATCTGATTATCCATAAAACAATGTTTTTTCAAGGGTCTCCAACAAAAACCGTGCCAAAATAAAATATGTCAACAAAAAAGCCCTTGTCATTTCTGGCAAGGGCAAAACTTCATTATGAAAAATTTAACAAACCTATTCTTGGATTATTTTTTCTTTGCTTCCTGGAATTTTTTGTATTTGCTATTGAACTTATCGACGCGGCCTGCTGTGTCAACAAGTTTCATCTTACCTGTGTAGAACGGGTGTGATGTGTTTGAAATCTCAAGTTTCACCAGCGGATACTCGTTGCCGTCTTCCCAAACGATGGTTTCCTTTGTGTTGATGGTGGAACGTGACATGAATGCGTGGTCGTTTGACATGTCTTTAAACACGACCAGTCTGTAATTCTTTGGATGTATGTCTTTTTTCATTGCCTGTATAATTTTCTTTCAATTCGGGCTGCAAAGATACAACATTTTTTAATACGAAAAATATTTTTTTGAAAATTTTTTAAAAAATTATTTTCATTGAGATTTGCACACCATATTAATATTATTGCTAACTTTGCAACGCTTAAAAAAGCGAGAAAGATCATCAATTAACAACTTAAAATATAAGCGTAATGAAACACAATTTCAATGCGGGACCATGTGTCCTTCCAAAAGAAGCCGTTGAGTCAACAATCAACGCAATTCGCAATTTCGACAACACAGGCATCGGTTTGATGGAGATTTCACACCGCACTCCGGGTTGGGAGCGTATCATGGAAGAAACACGTCAGTTATGGCGCGAACTCCTTAATATTCCTGCAGAATATGAGGTTCTCTTCCTCGGTGGCGGCGCAAGCACACAGTTTTTCACAGTGCCTGCCAACCTGATGAAGACAAAGGCAGCATATCTCCAGACGGGTGTCTGGGCGAAGAAAGCCGCTAAAGAAGCCAAGTTATTCGGTAAAGTCGAGATCGTTGCCTCATCAGAAGACAAGAACTACACATACATCCCGAAAGGTTACACCGTCCCTACAGACGCTGACTACTTCCACATCACGACAAACAACACCATCTACGGCACGGAGATTCGCGAAGACATGGATTGCCCTGTGACACTCGTCGCCGACATGTCGTCAGACATCATGAGCCGTCCCGTTGACGTGAAGAAATACGGTCTCATCTACGGTGGCGCCCAGAAGAACGTGGGTCCTGCCGGCGTGACATTCGTCATCGTGCGCAAAGACCTCCTCGGCAACATCGGCGACCGCGCCTACATGAACCCGCTTCCGACGATGGTTGACTACAAGACACATGCCGCTGAAGAGGCCAAGAACATCAGCATGTTCAACACGCCTCCGGTACTTCCAATCTTCGTGATGCACGAGACCCTGACATGGCTGAAGGACACCATCGGCGGCGTAGCTGCCATGAACAAACTCGCCGTGAAGAAGTCGAACCTCCTCTACGAAGAAATCGACCGCAACAGCATGTTCGTAGGCACAGCTGAGAAAGACTCACGTTCAATCATGAACCACTGCTGGGTGATGGCTCCAGGTCGTGAAGACCTCCAGGACGCTTTCATGGCATTCGCCAAAGAACGCGGCATGGTCGGCATCAAGGGACACCGTTCAGTCGGCGGCTTCCGCGCATCGTTATACAACGCCTGCCCGATTGAGTCAGTAGAGGCATTGGTACAGTGCATGCAGGACTTTGAAAAAGCGAATAAGTAAGCTATTAGCCATTAGCCATTAGCCGTTAGCTATTAGTTGTTTTTAAAAATGAATTGAAATGAAAGTATTAGTTGCAACAGAGAAGCCGTTTTCAGCTGCTGCTGTGAATGGCATTCAGAAGATAGTTGAGGAAGCGGGTTACACATTCGCTAAACTCGAGAAATACACTGACGTACAGCAGTTTTACGACGCTGTAGCCGACACCGACGCTCTCATCGTGCGTTCCGACAAGGTGACCAAGGAAGTCATAGACCACGCCAAGAACCTCAAGATTGTGGTTCGTGCCGGCGCAGGCTTCGACAACCTTGACCTCGCGGCATGCACGGCAAGAGGCATCGTGGCGATGAACACACCGGGTCAGAACTCCAACGCAGTGGCGGAACTCGCCATCGGCATGATGATATACATGGCTCGTAACACCTTCAAGCCCGGCACAGGCTGTGAATTGAAAGGCAAGAAAGTCGGCATCCAGGCTTACGGCAACGTAGGTCGTCTCGTAGCTGAGAAAGCCAAGGCACTCGGCATGGAGGTATGGGCGTTCGACCCGTTCATCCCGACAGACAAGATGGAGGCCGAGGGCGTACATGTGCCTGCGACACTCGAAGAGCTTTACGCACACTGCGACTACATCTCCTTGCACATACCGGCAAACGAGCAGACGAAGAACAGCATCAACTACGCTCTTCTCTCGAAGATGCCGAAAGGCGGCTGCTTAGTCAACACAGCCCGTAAGGAAGTCATCAACGAGGCCGACATGGAGAAGATGCTCGCCGAGAGAACAGACTTCAAGTATGTGACCGATATCGCTCCGGCAAACGCTGAGACATTGGCACAGTTCGCTCCACGTTTCTTCGCAACACCTAAGAAACAAGGCGCAGAGACAGCTGAGGCCAACATGAATGCAGGTCTTGCGGCAGCTCGCCAGATCGTGGGCTTCTTCAAAGACGGATGCACGAAGTTCCAAGTGAATAAGTAGTTAGCCATTAGCCATTAGCCATTAGCTATTAGCCATTAGCTGTAAACAATAATAAGTAACAGTAAAGATGCGATTAAGCGCATTTCAATAATTAAAAAAATAAAGAAATGTCAGTTATAAAACCATTTAAGGGATATCGTCCACCGGTTGATATCGTTGAGAAATTAGCTTCAAGGCCGTATGACGTTTTGAACACTGAGGAAGCTCGCGAGGAATGCGCTGGCAATCCTTACAGTCTTCTCCACGTCACCAAGGCTGAGATAGACCTTCCTGCAGGTCATAAAGACAGCGACCTTGAGACATACATCAAAGTCGTGGAAAACTTCAACATGTTCAAAGACTACGGCTGGCTCGTCCAGGACGACGAAGAGAAGCTGTACATCTACGCTCAGAGCATGAACCCGACAGCCGCCGACGCACATTGGCAGTACGGCATCGTGGCATGCGCCTGGAGCGAGGACTACATCAACAAAGTGATTAAGAAACACGAGTTGACACGTAAGGACAAGGAAGAAGACCGCATGAAACACGTGCGCATCACCAACGCCAACGTGGAGCCTGTGTTCTTCGCCTACCCTGCCGTCAACGAGATTGACGCCATCGTAAACAACATAGTGCGTCACGAGAAGCCCATCTATGACTTCATCGCCAAGGAAGACGGCTTCGGACATCGTTTCTGGACCATCGACGACAAGGCCACCATCGCCAAGTTAGTCGAGTTGTTCGACAAGAAAGTCCCAGCCATGTACATCGCCGACGGTCATCACCGCAGCGCGGCGGCGGCATTGGTCGGACAGGAGAAGAAAGAGCACAACCCGCATCACACGGGCAAAGAGGAATACAACTACTTCATGACAGTGATTTTCCCGGACAACCAGCTGAACGTCATCGACTACAACCGCGTTGTGAAGGATTTGAACGGATTGAGCACCAAAGATTTCTTCAAGGCTCTTCAGGAGAGCTTCGACATCGAATGCAAGTGCGACTGCACCAAAGACGGCGGCAAGTGCAACTGCGAGTTCCCATGCCATTGCGAGTGCAGCAACGAATACAAGCCCAACAAGCTCCACAACTTCTCAATGTACATTGAAGGCGTGTGGTATTCGTTGACAGCCAAGCCGGGTACATTCAACGACAACGACCCTATCGGTGTTTTGGATGTGACGATACTCTCCAACCTTGTATTAGATAAGATTCTGGGTATCAAGGACTTACGTACCGACAAGCGTATTGACTTCGTCGGCGGCATCCGCGGTCTCGGCGAGTTGAAACGTCGTGTTGACAGTGGCGAGATGAAGGTTGCTTTCGCTCTCTATCCGGTGAGCATGAAGCAGATCATTGACATTGCTGACACCGGCAACATCATGCCACCTAAGACCACATGGTTTGAGCCGAAATTACGTTCAGGGTTGGTGATTCACACTTTGGAATAAAGTCTTTAGTCTTTAGTCTTTAGACGTTAGAAAAAATCCCGCCGATGGCGGGATTTTTTGTTATTGACATTGAATATTTTTTGTATTTTTGCCCAAAATATATGAATATGGAAAAAAGTTTTGACCCGAATGCGGCGGCGGCTTTAGGTTCGGGAATCTATGGGTTGCCTTGCACGGCTGAGGAAGCGGAAATCATCATCATCCCTGTGGAATGGGAGCTCACCACGAGTTACAACCGCGGCACCGTCGATGGGCCTGGTGCGGTGTTCGACGGCTCGATGCAGGTCGATTTATGCCATCACGACTACCCCGACTTATGGCGGCGCGGCATCTGGATGGACGAGTTCCCGCAAGAATTAAGGAAACTCCACGACGAGCTTGCGCCTGTCAGCGAGGAGATCATCGAAGCCATCGAAAACGGTGAGGCTGACGAGTTCCCGTGGAAATACGAGGCGAAATACAAAGCCATCGAGGATGGGTTTGAAAAAATGTTCGCTTGGCTGCGCGAGCGCATATCTTATTGGAAATCATCGGGAAAGAAAGTAGGGCTTCTCGGTGGCGACCACAGCACGCCCCTGCCCTATCATCAATACCTTAATAATAAAGGTGAGAAATACGGCGTCCTGCATATCGACGCGCACAGCGACCTGCGCGAGCGCTTCGAGGGCTTCAAGTATTCGCATGCCTCGATTTTCTACAACGTAATGAAGCTTGATAACGTGGAGAGATTAGTGCAGGTGGCGATACGCGACTACTGTCATCAGGAGAAGCAGTTAGTGCAAGGCTCCAACGGCAGAATCAAGGTGTTTTACGACCGCGACAACCGCCGACGTATGTATGAAGGCGTCAACTGGAAGCAGATTTGTGACGAGATCATCGAGACATTACCTGAAAAAGTATATATCTCCGTTGACATCGACGGTTTAGACCCGAAGTTATGTCCTAACACAGGCACTCCTGTCCCGGGCGGCATGGAATACGAGGAGATGGCGTATCTGCTCAACAGAGTCAAGGCATCGGGGAAAGAGGTTTTAGGTTTCGATTTGTGTGAGGTGTCTCCAGGTGAAAACGGCGAGTGGGACGGCAACGTAGGTGCGAGGGTGCTGTATCACCTTTGCGGGATAGTCTGACCTTTGTTTCTTCACAGCAGAAAAAAGCTGTCGGGCGGCCTGTACAGGCCGCCCGACAGCGCTTACTAACAAATTAATCAATTATCTTTTAACAAATCTCTTTACTTGCATTGTGTTGCCATATTCGATGTGGATGATATACATGCCGTCGATGAGGTTCTCGACATTTACTGTCATATTTGTCGAGTTGCCGTTTTGCACGTAAACCATCTCTCCTGCCACATTATAAATCTTACAACGTGTAATCAGGGTCTCGCCGGCGATATAAAGATTCTCTTTGACAGGATTCGGGTAAATCTCAAACGCCACGTCTGTGATTTCTCCGATGCCGTCAACGTCGAAATGAGCCACCAATTCACGGTCAGCTGTCACGACGAAAGAATATTCAAGATCTTCCGACACGACCTCACCGTTCTCTGTCCAGTTCAAGAAGTAGCATCCTGCCAAAGGCTCGGCCGTCACTGTCACCGTCTCACCTTCTTCGTATATGCCGCCGCCCGACACCGTGCCCATATCTTCAGGGTCGGCGATTACCACTATTTCATAAGTGGTGACGGTCTCGAAGTTAGCCACGAATGTCGCGGCTCCTGTCACCGCAAAGGTGTATGCGGCATCGGTTGAGACCACCTCGCCTTCACATGTCCAGTTCACAAATCTGTAGCCCGCTGCCGCTGTAGCTGTCAGGGTGCAGTTTGTTCCGTAGCCATAGGTGCCTGCGCCTGTCACCGTGCCGGCGTTGGCAGGATTAGCTTCTGCTGCGATATCGTAGGTGTTCAGTGAGAAGTGTGCGACAAACGCCTGAGCGCCTGTCACCGTGAAGGTATAGGAGGCATTCGACGACACCGTCACGCCGTTACTTGTCCAGTTGACGAAGGTGTAGCCTTCTGCCGCTGATGCCACCAAGGTGCATGAGGCTCCGTATTCATAAGCGCCTGCTCCGCTCACGGTGCCGCCTGCCGCCGGGTCGGCAGTAGCTGTGATATTATAACTCGTCAAGGTGAAATGAGCTGTCATAGTCACGTCGCCGTTAACGGTGAACTGATATGTGGCGTTTGTTGACACGGCTTGACCGGCGCCGTTGGTCCAGTTGACGAAGGTATAATGCTCTGCCGGCTCTGCCGTGACGGTGCATGACTGGCCGAAAGAGTATGTGCCGCCGCCTGACACTGTGCCACCTGTTGACGGGCTTGCCACTGTGGTGACGGTGTATTCGTTGGTGCCGAAGTTAGCCACATAGCTGCCGCTGCCTGTCACCTCGAAGGTGTAGTCGGCTTCTGTTGACATCACCTCACCGTTCTTGGTCCAGTTCTCGAAGTAATAGCCGGTGTTAGCTGTCGCCGTCAAGGTTACCGATGTGCCATAGGTGTATGAGCCTGCGCCCGACACTGTTCCTGCATACGAAGGGTTAGCTGACGCTGAGATATTATAGTTAGCAGTCGAGAAGTTAGCCACGTAAACGCCATAGTTTGTCACTGTGAACGAGTAAGAGGCATGTGTGGAGACCACCTCACCGTCTTTTGTCCAGTTGATGAAGCTATGTCCCGGCAACGCCACTGCCACCAAGGTACATGTTGCGCCGTGGTTATAAGAGCCTGTGCCGTACAATGTGCCCGCGTCTTCAGGATTTGACACCGCGACGATAGTGTACTGGTTGATGATGAAGTTAGCCACATAATCGCCGTTATCTGTCACAGCGAAGGTGTAGTTGGCTGACGATGACACGACCTCGCCGTCTTTTGTCCAGTTGCCGAAGGTATAACCGGTGTTAGGTATCGCCGTCAAGGTTATGGAGGTGCCGTGAGTGTATGTCCCGGCGCCCGTCACTGTGCCGCCGTTTGCAGGGTTAGCCGTCACTGTGACCTCGTAGCCGTTGATTGCGAAGTTAGCGACGTAATCGCCCGGGCCTGTCACCTCGAAGGTGAAGACGGCTTCTGTTGATACCATCTCACCGTCTTTTGTCCAGTTCACGAAGTGATAGCCGGTGTTCGGTGTCGCCGTCAGGGTGCATTCGGCGAAGTGGTTATATGTGCCGGCTCCCGACACCGTGCCGCCCACTGTCATGTTGACTGTCGCGGTGATGGCGTAGCTGTTCAAGGAGAAGGTGGCGACGTAATCGCCTGCGCCTGTCACCTCGAAGGTATAGACGGTCTCTGTCGAGACCACCTGGCCGTTCTTTGTCCAGTTGATGAAGGTATATCCTGTCGCCGCTGTCGCTGTCAGGACGGCTGTCTCACCGTGTGCGTATGTCCCTGCGCCTGTCACCGTGCCTCCCTCTTCAGGGTTGGCGGTGGCTGTGACATCGTAAGTATTCAGGGCGAAGTTGGCGACATACTCGCCTCCCTCTGTCACCATGAAGCTATATGATGCCTCTGTTGAGACTATTTCGCCGTTCTTCTTCCAGTTGGTGAAGGTATATCCTGTGGCAGCAGTAGCTGTCAGAGTGGCCGTCTCGCCGTATGAATAGGTGCCTGCGCCTGTCGCCGTGCCACAGTCGGCCGGAGACACTGATGTTGTGATTTCATAGCTATACAAGGCGAAGGTGGCGACGTAATCGCCTGCGCCTGTCACCTCGAAGGTGTATGTGGCTTCTGTTGACACCTCTTCACCGTCTTTTGTCCAGTTCACGAAGTGATAGCCGGTGTTGGCTGTCGCTGTCAGGGTGCATTCGGCGAAGTGGTCGTAGTCGCCTGCGCCTGTCACCGTGCCGCCCTCTTCCGGGTTGGCGGTGGCTGTGATGGCGTAGTTGTTGATAGCGAAATTAGCGACATAATCGCCTGCGCCTGTCACCTCGAAGGTGTAGGTGGCGTCTGTTGACATCTCTTCACCGTCTTTTGTCCAGTTCACGAAGTGATAGCCGGTGTTGGCTGTCGCTGTCAGGGTGCATTCGGCGAAGTGGT
>ERZ842401.309-NODE-309-length-69308-cov-9.052980_pt1 | contig 69308 bp, 66 predicted proteins | sample MGYA00521270_ERZ842401 | MGnify/ENA primary metagenome ERZ842401 (study PRJEB31892, sample SAMEA3878208) | bioreactor metagenome | biome: Moose rumen | place: Sweden | collected 2011-10 | study: EMG produced TPA metagenomics assembly of the PRJEB12797 data set...
TATGGGGCGGATTACGCACGCTTTATCATTTACTTTTTAAACGAACTTATGTGGTTTGAGATAAAGTTATATATTTTATATTTCACATAAAGAACAAAAGGCAGTTTACCCACCCTATATCTATCAGCTCTCACTGCAGCAATTTCTTTATTTGACTCAGATGTCTCTGGTAACACAAGAATATTATCTTTATCTTTATAATAATAAATCAAAGGAGTTATTATTGCTTGGTCATGACGGTGCAAATTAAATGAATCCGGTAAGTTGGTAAGTTCATCACCAAAAGGATCCATAATAAGTTCAGGTTTAAACAGTGTAATACGATACCAATCTTCAACAACTTTGATTATCGGCTTAGTCTTTTTAATTATCATCAATCCTCCCCATATTTTGTCATAATGTTGATACCCTGCATCATGAAAATAACTATCAAAGAAAGATCTGCATGATGGTTTCATCCAATGTATAATCTCCGTAGAATTATTTTCAGGTTTTGAACATGCAGCCTCCCACCCTGGGTATTTAAAATCATTACGATACTGAAAAAAAATAGCATTAAACGACTCTAAGTACTCCTGGTAATCCTTCCATTCATTACTATCACCATTCAATGTACATCCAGAATCCACATAATAAACCATATCACCTTCTTTACAATTATTGAGTGTATGATAAATGATATAAGGTTTCCACACCCAATACCCTCCTCCACGATTAAAAGCCATAAGAGGAGAAGACTTGATATAGTCTGGCAAGTCCTTGTCAGAATATATGATTATTTCATCAAATAATCCTGATTTAATGGCTTGCTTTCTAATTCGCTTTAATGATTCTTTAAAACGGATATCACCATAAGATATAAATATGTTGGCCATAAAAGTAAACCAAGTAGAAATGCTTTATAGTATATTATACACTACTAGAATAGTTTAGAACAATAGTTCTTAAATTCTGATAATAAATAGAAGAACTCTGAACTCTTAAAAATGTATGATAAAAAGATATAAATGGCAATGCCAATAAAAAAACCACAAATAATTTTTAGAATGTCTAAGTGTATGTAGGATATGAGAAGGATCACACCAATCATCATAACAATTGAATACATGATTGTAGGGAATACATTTTTAATATGCGACATGAAGCCCATTTTAATTAACTTATTAGTAAAACAGGTATTTACATAAACCGCTATTAACGAGTTCAACGCCAGTCCTATGCACATAAAGAAAATACCCAAATGAATAGTAACAAGTAGAATAGCAACTCCTATTACTTTTTTTATTATTTCAGTTCTTAAAATATAATCAGATCTACCAAGTGATGTTATAATACTAGAATTTAACTGATTGACAGGATGCCACATTAGAGAAAAACATAATACTTGCATATAAGGAACTGCAGGTTCCCATTTAGAAGTGATTAACACATTAATAAGAGGTTTCGCTAAAGCACACAGCCCCATCAACATAGGAAAAACAACATAACATGTCACTCTTAACATACGGCAATATATCTCCTTTAATCTATTCAAGTCATCATTTACCTGACATAATACAGGAAATGTAACTTTACCTATTACACCTGTTATTGAAGTAGAGATTAATGACGGATAACTTTCTGCCTTAGAATAATAGCCTAAATCTGCTGCAGTATACTTTTTTCCAATAACTAAAGAATAAATATTACTATAAATAGACACAAGTAAATTAGTTAGCAATAACTTTGATCCAAATCCAAATAGTTCTTTTACAGAATCGATAGAGAATGCAAAACCAGGAAACCAGTGCTGTTTTCTCCAGAACAGAAAGGCTTTTACTATTAAAGAAGCGAAATTTGGGTATATCAATGACCAGACACCAAAACCTAAAAATGCCAATATAATAGAAACGATACCTGTAGTAACAGTCGCAATAACATTAATGATACTCTTTGTCTTAAAGTCTAGCTGTATAGTAAGCCTTGTAGATTGAACGGCAATGAAAGATCCGCAAAACATCAGAATAGCATTCACGCATACAATTTTCTTCAATAAAGGTTCATCATAAAAATCTGCAATAACAGAGGAACATGCGCACAACAACAAGCAGAAGAAGAGCGACAATGCCATATTAGTGACATACACGGTAGAATAATCAATCTCTGTACGTTCCTTCTTCTGAATAAGTGCAGTGGCAAAGCCGGAATCTATCAAACAATAGGAAATAGAGAAGAATATCCCCGTCATCGCAATAAGGCCGTAATCTGAAGGCATCAGGAGACGTGCAAGAATAATTCCCTGCACGAATGAGAAAGCTTGCAATGAGAAATTCTCCGCAAAGCTCCAAATCACTCCCGATATGGTCTTTTGCTTTAGATTGGGTTCTGGCATTTAGTTAGTTAATATTATCTTTTGACATTAAATACTCAAATTCTAGCAAATCCACTCTACCTATTGTTGTATACATCTGATAGTGAGGTGTGATTCTTGATTATAGTCCTGCTATCAATGCATCTGAAACGAGCCTATAGCCTGACTCTGAAGAATATTTTGAGAACTCTCCTTCTTTTGTCCATTGGTAATATGGTACTTTAAAAGAATGAATCTTTATATCAATCCTATCTAAGTTGTAGAAACTCTAAAAAACTTTTGAAAATAAACAAGTAAAAGCTCAATTATTCCGCAATCACATTTGGTGCTACACACACAATCAAGTAAATAAGCAAACTCAATAGCACTAAAATAGACACAATACTCAACCACACTCTTGGGTGCTTAAAATAATGCCGAAAGACATCCTCATGACGTGTAGTAAGTACTGCTATGGAACTAACAAATAATAATAAGATTATCCCCAATGAAATGATATTATATATCTGATTTACAAAAGAGCCAGACTTACCACTTGCAAAAAAATCAATAGTTCCAAATAAGAAAGTAATAATTGCGGTGTAAACACTTATAATTTCAATCGTTTGCTTTTTTGAATGATCTATTCCCTTTTTTAAGGATTCTATCTCCAATCGTTCTTCCTTTAGATGTATAATGTTCTTGCAAAGGAGACACTTCGTTTGTAAAGCATCCAAATGCTCTTTAACTTTAGGATACTGAACTGGTCGGCAATAGGATGAAGCAATAAATACTGCACCAAAAGAATCATAAGGATTAAGGCTATCATTATATAGGCTCTGAAGAGGATAAAAACATTGTTGATGACATATTAGATATGATTCTTCAAAACGATGAACATACTTATTCATCAATTGAAACATTGTTCGACTCTTATCTAAATCTGATATTTCTTTGTCTTCAATCATTTTCCCAAGATACTCTGCTGCTATCATGAAAGGATAATAGTCAACAATACGCATTTCTTGTTGAATACTAATAATTTCATCCATATCAGTCTTAAGATCGGCAATAATATATTCTCCACTCCTTAATTTAAAAGACAAGCGAGAATTATACATATAACTTTTAAGTGTGTTTAAAGCATATAGGTCATATGGACGATTACAATATTTATTCTTTAAAAAAAGATACTGAGAGTTAAACTCTGAAATGATATTATTAATTTGTCCCAAAGACTCTGAATGATAATCTTTATTGTACTTCATCAAAAGAGGATAAAGACTTACTCTTAATTGCTTGAAATAAGCCATCCTATCAAGTTCTTTCCCATAAGAAGCACCAGAAGTATTGTCCATTCTGTAGAACTCAAATTTTACTTCCAAATTCTTAAGCCAAGATTGCTTCAAGATATCAACATCAAGATGTTGAGCTTTAAAGTCAAACATATAGTCAACACCTGACTTATCATAAATTAGCAATTTCTTAAGCAAAAAAAGGCATTTCCCATCCAAAGCTTTGATTGCAGGCATTAAGCCTGGATGCAATTCATTATTGATGATTATTTCCTCTAGAGTTTTATGGCTAAATATCAACTCTCTTATGCGTTTGCTGTCATATGACAAACGATGATCTGTTTCTGCAACTGAAAAAAGAATATCATAAATATTTTGAAAATTGCTCTTATTTTGCGGATGCCCTTTATATCGTAGGCATTGAATACATACCGTATCTGTGATAATGAGTATTGATTATTAATGGATTCAATAAAAAGTCGGTATCGCTTCAGCGTATAGTCTAGATGATCTAGTATAAATGTTGCTCTTTTAAATATCTCCGCTTTAACTTTCTCTCTCTCTTCTGCAGGTAAATCAATTTGCAATCTATCCCTAAGCAATTCAATCCTATTATTGAGATTTAACCTTATAATATATTCACCCGAAAGAATTGAACGCATAAAAGCATATAGGACTTTCTTCTCAAAATCAGAAAAGGCATCTGTATACTTTAGCATTATTTTCTCTTCTTCACCAGTAACATATGATATCTGGGATGCCCAGCCTTCTGGAAATGTTTCATCTAAATAAATGCCTATAAGATCTATTTGTGTTTTTTTCATAAAACGAAGACTTTATTAGAATTGCGAATAGACTCACTATTCATTAAAAAACTACCTTTATCTAACATCTGTGCAAATTGATATGCTTTTTTCCAACACCACCACCGATGAGTTAATTCAACAAGTTGAGTTGCTGTATACTTTACAATAGTAGGATTTTCCTTCTGCAATGAACAAATAGCATAATCTATTCGTTCTTTCAATTCCTTGTTAATAGACGGGAAAGACTCTATATATAGGAATGAATCGTTTATTATTAGACTATGAAAATTCTTTTCCATAATGCTATTGAGTATGTCACTCTCAACAGGGCCAAATTGCATGGCAAAAAACCTATTAAAGATGTCCAACAAATCCTTATCACCTTTTGAAGGGATTGCTGCTGTAAGAAACAACAACTTCAGAGCTTGAGTTTTGGAGATTTGCACTTCAGACACTGATTTCCCATATGTTTCAGACTTCCAATTAAGCAAACAGGCTATAACATATTCAAATGCAACAATCTTATCATCCATTTTACATACTATTAGTAGAAGCCAATATAATGATTATGAACTCGCACTATCATATCTCTTCAAGATACATCCTACGAATCCTATATTTCCGTTTGTTCTTATTTGAACTTGGTATTTATTCCCTTTCTTTATACTTTCAACAAAAGGATCTTGAGAACACTCATTTTATGCTCTTATAAAGTTGATTAATCTTTCTTTTAAACTAATTTAAGACCATAGATTGCTATACTATCTTTACACAATTTTATCTATTCTATTCATATCTGCATCAAGACCAATAGCACGCATCTCACGAACGACTTTATACCTCCAATTGCCTGCCTCATCAAGGGGAATATAGACTACACCACTTATATCACCAGGCTTCTCTACCCCACATTCTAATAAAGCTACGACTCGTTTCCTTCCCAATAATGCGCACATCATGCCATGTTCAAAAACGACATTCTGACGAGCTCTAGGGTGTAATTCAGATTCTTCTTTCGCTTTACCTAAATCGCATGAAGTATATAATACTATGGCAAAACACACATCTATGGATTCTCTTTCTAGTTTTTCGATAATTGTATCACCCATATTTGGCCTTTTAAACAAAACTATTGGCTCAAAACCTAAATCCTTCATCAACAATTCAGCATCTTTCCTAGCTGACTCATCGTGACCATGAACAATAAATACTTTCTTTGTATTATTGTGTCGTCTATTTTCGTCCTCCTGAATACTCGAAGAAAAAGTAATAAGTCCTTCTTTTATTGACTCTTTCAATGTATCTAAGTAAGATATGTTATCACGAAGTTCTCTTGATAGATCTTCTTTGAAATCAAAAAATGAGTCTTTGTTGTATATCTTACGAACAAAATCTGCAACATGTCTATCGTGTTCACCAAAATAACTGATCAGAGTCTCCTTTACAATATTTTGCCATTTTTCTGCTTCAATTCTAAGAGTAGTTGTTTGTGACTTGTCATACACAATACCATAAAAACCTTGAGCCCCTTGAGGAAGTTCGACGACCCTTTTCAGAAGATTTGCGCCGTCTTTCATACGTAAATCTAATAGTTCAACAAAATTATTCATATCAATTATGCTAAAATAAGTCGATTATGTCAATGATAGTTTATTCCCTCACTTCTCTTTTATTGGTTTTATCAACCTTTGTTCTAGAAGAATTGATAGTCAATCATTAACTATTCTTTTATAATTGGTATCTGCAACATGTTTAACATCATCAGATCTAACTCTTTGTTTTGATCTACTCTTTGATGACTAAGTTCTTTCAAGAAGAGCTTGCATATATGAGCAGTATTAGAATGATCTTGATATAGGAATATGGGGAAACCTACACGGATTTTGGAAAGCCTTATAATTCAATTACTTAAAATGAAATCTGAATGAAATTGATTCTAATATATGGGGAAAAACTTAAATTATATGGGGAAACTACAAGTCTATGTAATCAGGCATTTTAATAATGTAGTACTTAGTTCCCTTTCCAATACCAACTCTATTTAGTATCCCTTGTGATTCCAATTTAGAAAGAGTATATTTGACTTTGTCCACAGAAACCCATTCTGGCAGATGCTCCATATATGTTCGACGTGTAATAGTTCCATTATGTTTCATTGCACATGCCTTTAAACCCATTAGCCAATCAATTTTCTTTGCGGAATGAATCTCAGAATAAATGGTTTGATAGTCTTTTGACATAACAATGGTTCCATTCCTACCTTTACGAAGTATACCTTCAGATACCAATTGATCAATCGAAGTAGATGGAATCTGCAATCCATCGTTGAAACATATATTATAAATAGCTATCAATTGAAACACATTCAATTTATGATGCATAGGTTTCTTGCCTTGTACTTGCCTAATATATACCAGAAAAGGAATATCGCGTATTTCTGTACGGAGTTTAAGACTCACCTGATAATGGTCAGTAGCAGAGAAGTCTGGGAGAGGTTTGGCTTCCATAATACAATTAGTAAACATTTTGTCAACGCCTTGACCTGATTTCTCTACTAATCCTGTTTTCTGTAAAACTTCGGCTAAGCGCTTGCTTCTCGGAGTACTATTCACCGTAAGGATATTACTTATATCCACGCCAACAGGGAATCCGCCTGCATTGGTAATAGTTAATTCCGATGGGCTTTGTTTAATGACTACATCATTTTGCACTATCATTGACCTATGAGTAATAGCATTCAGCACTGCCTCTCTTACAGTTTCCTTGTTAAAACGTTTTATATCAAATATATATGCTTTCTCACTAATATGGACTTGTGGATTTAGGGCTGGTTGATTAATATATGCCCAAATACTTTCTATAGCCAAAAATAAAGGTTGCCGAATCTCTTGGCGATCATCATATTGAATACTGGCAGGATCGTTCCTATACTCTATCACCACATTATTCTGCGGCATGTATTTCTTTATAGCTTTAGAAGTTCCAAGGAGCACTAATGCAGCATAATTTAATTTTCCATCTACCAATAATTCTAAATCGTTCAAAGCTTGTTCATCGGACAACATCTCAAAACCAGGGTTTTCATTTTTCTCCGCATACTTTTGCTTCATTACCATAATAGCCTTGGGATCAAGATCGTTCATTGTTAATCCTTCGCAGATCTTTGCTGAAAAATCTGGTTCTTGTTCCGATAGTATTTTGAACATTTCTTCATCAGACATTTCTCGAAGGCTTCCCCCTGTACGCATCAATGGAACCCCTTCAAATTTTAACATTTTCCCTACAGGTCTTGATGGCACATTAAAAATGATGACACGCTTTCTATCTAGAGCCTCTGGTGTTGGCTCAAATTCTTCTGTTATATGAATGCGTATTTGCATACGCTTATAAATTTCATCTTCTAAATCTCCAAGTTTATCTAGTGCATATGTAGTTCCTACAATATCGTGTGGCCATTTGTCCTTCATTCCAAAGACCAATCTACCTCCTTTTTCATTAGCTAGTGCTGCCACATAACCTAAAATGCAATGCCTACGGTCTTTAGGATCGGTATGGGACCCACCATCAAAATTAAAGTTGCGTTTAGCTTCCTTAAATTCTACATGATCCTCAGACTCCTTGAGTAAAGATAAATCACGAAGGTATGTGTTTTTTATTTCTGTCATATTATGATAATATTTAACAGTATATCGTGTTATGAATTCAATAGAGAACTTTGTTTAATTGATAATTGAACTATAATAGTCTCTCAAAAACTGTTGCACCATTGCTTGTTGCCGCATCTGGTTCATCATCCACTCGTTATATTCATTCAGGAGACGTTTGAAATGCTCTGCCTTATCTTGATTATGATAGCATCACACATCCTCTCTGCGATATGAGAAGGAAAGTTATTTCTTATGAGTGCCTTTTGCATCTCATTGGAAATTCGGTTTCCTACGATATTGTATAAATCTTGTATTGTAATCATCTTATCATTAAATATATAATATTTCTTTGATAATTTGAGAATATCGAATACACATTCAATAATTCTATAAAGAATAAAGATAATTAGACCTGCATGAGCATTTTGGATTATCTGCAAAATCTGGTTGGTTACATTTTGTAACCTACTCGTTTAATCCTTTCTCACAATAATGTGATTTTCATTACAATATAGCAGTATGAATATACTGAAGGAACTCATTAACGTCCTTAAAACTTTTCTCAGATGATTCCGAAGGAATAACTTTTGCAGAGACCTGTGTACGACTAACCGAATCAAGCATAGCTTTAATATCTGATGGTACGTTAATGAGGTCTACTTTGAAACTATTTGACGATGGACTTTTTAAGAAAATATTATAAAATTCGTCTATAAAGCTACGTGTGGCGAACTTTATACCTTTAAAATCTAAAACCACATCTTTTACATCACTATTCTCGATAAATAGTCTAAGATCTTGTACTCGCATACGACTCTTCAAGTCTGGGGACAATAACTGCGCAATATCTATTGTTTTCATATTACTCTATGTAGTTTATATAGTTAAAAGTTGATGAATTATATGGTATGGACTCAACCCATCAAGTAATCGATCGTCGTTTACATTAATATAATCGTTAATTATCATCATATAATCTTATCAGATTTAATTGTTGGTCTCGCCTATCTTGAGATAGGGGTCTTCTTTTCCTAATATCTTGGTGGCCCACCAGCGGTTGAGGTCGTGGCTCAGGGTGCCGGTGCCTACTACGCCAAGCTGGTAGAGCTTGCCTACGTGATCGAATTGGATTGCTATGCTCATGCTAATATTTAATAATGCATATTTTCTAAATAAAAGGACAAAGTACAATTATCATTCCTTATAGTCTTCTATAATCTGTTTAATTCTTTCTTTTAATCTTTCTACAAAATTAACTAATGGCCTTTCTCTCTTTTCTATAAGAGCAAGAAGAACTTTATCAAATTGCAAACTACATTCTCTAATTTTGTCCTCTGCCCTATCAGCTGCCAGTTCATATCTGTCAAGACCACATACGCTAATAGTTTCTTTACCTTTATCAGTCAAACCTTCATAGAGAATTCCTTCTATCAAACGAATGTGCTGAGAGTAACAATCTATATGAGGGTGAACAATGATATAACTATCAGACGTTACTGGCAAGCTCACATATTCATTATGGTTTAATACTTTTTTTATAGATTTCTTTGTATTACACATCTTACATGAAATACAAAGATTAAAAGACTCATACATCCACTTAGGTACTAAATCTTTTGCTATTATATGCTCAATTTCAGGAGATACCTGACTGGTTTTTATTATAGTCCTACAATATGCACATCTTCGTTTCTGAGTCACAAGGTAATAATCTCTTAACCGATCTTTATATTTGCGTAAACAAGACTTTTCCCAATCACTAGCTTGATTCTCTGTAGGACTAGCCTGAGAAATCAGGACATTATCTTCTGGAATCTTTTGGTATGGAGAACGGATAATAAAATCCTCTTTTTCTGTCATCGTTCAAACTCATTAATAATGGTATCAAGAATCAACTTCATGGGGTCCACCTCACTAAGATGACAAGTAACATCCTTAAAAAAAGCTAAATTCTTAGTTACATCACTCTCCCCTACACTTTTTTCTCCGATACGTGTTAAGAAATCTGCAACCATCTTTGCCAAATATCGATTCCTGTCTGTAGGGACGCTAAAAACTTTTAACAAGACTTCTTCTGCACTCCACCCATATGTCTCAGAGGGAATCTTCTCTGTGACAAAAACGCCATTCTTATCTTTTGCTATACTTATCACATTGGATCTTCCTAATGGAAGATTAGAAACTAAGAAGTGACAATGAGTAGCAATCAAGAAATGGCATCCGTAATCTACTAAAGCCTTCTCTAAATTAGGGATAAGATCCAACTGCCAATTAGGATGCTGGCTAATTTCTGGTTCATCTAAAAGTATTAATAAATGCCGCGAATCTGCTGCAAGAATTACGCTCATTACTATACATAGAAGGTTAAATTCTCCAGAACTGAGATAGTTGACATCTACTTCTTTACCACATTTATAAAAATAACACTTACATTTTTTGAGAGCTCCCTTTTGCCTAAGATTATTCAAAGATTTTAAAGGAAGCTTCTTAATACCTTCATATTCATCATGTCTAAAAGCAAAGTCAAAATTATTTTTACCATTTGCCAAACTCAGATACAGAGTTTTCTCCTCTCTCGACATAGGTTCTTTGTTTGATTGTCTGCCAATTAAACTTTCTTTCAATTCGAATCGGAGAACCATTGAAGGATCATAACCTATAAAATTTAGCAAAACCCCTAATTGATCAAGTTGATCTTCATTTTTGATTGATGGCAATGCCGATAATAATTGTAACAATACATTCGTTTTGCTAGAAAACATATTGCTACTAGCTTTGGGGCCTACATAATGATAGTATCTAATATCGTATCTCCCTTTTGTATTATTATCTTGGTTATTTACAGGAAACTTATCAAACATACCCATTGTGGATGCTATTATCAACGGATATTTCATGTATTTTTTATCAGTCTTCTCACCATCCTTCTGGTAATAATAATTGTTACCTTGATTATCTATTTGATAAGTACTGTTATCTATCTTATATTTAACTGAATGTATTATTACGTGACTATTCTTCCTTCGAGAATATAGACTTTGCGCATCTATAAAGAAGTCTATTAATTCACGCAATAATGAACTTTTACATAATCCATTCTTTCCGATTATTAGCGAGAAATACCCTCCTTTACTTTTAGCAATATCAAGAGAATCCTCAAAATCAAAAGTAACTGATTGTTGACCCCAAAATGAGCATTTGATAAACAATAACTTGAAAAGCGCCCCACCTTGAACAGGCAAATTACGCTGTTTAATATAATCATCTAAATTAATGGTATTCAGTTTGATTTCAAACATAACAATGATGATTCAATATAGTAATTATTTCTTCTGGCTTATTTTAGCTTTCGTCTATGCATTCTCTCTCTTTGCTGTGAATTAAAGAATGTCTCAGACTTCCATAAATCATTCCATGTAAAAGCTTTGCGATTTATATTTTTACAATCTGATTTTGGAAGTATAACAACTTTACTCTTACATTTATCATAAATAAAGAAAAAATCAACACTACCCCCTATAAAATAATAATGATCAATATCGGAAAGATCGTATTCTTTGTCTAAATAAGTGATAGACAATCTATCTACTAATGGCGTATTACTTTTATACATCATTCTTTTCTCAATAGGGAGACCTAATGATACTAATAGCATAAAAATGGTAAAAAACCATGCAAAGACTCTTTTATTTACTACATTGAATATCCAAAAGACTATGATAATATATAAAATGAAGATGATACTAAAAGCATTATCAAATATCAATGAAATAAATATACCAGCAACCATAAATATTAAAAATTTTATAGCGAAGTTAAGCCACATAGCACATTTCTTCCCATTTGGCCATAATGAAAGCAAGCCCCCCAAAGATAGCAATAATATAAAAGGTACAAACACTTCTGCAAAGTTTATGAAGATGTCTGTCAAAGAATAAAACTCAAAAATGTTTATTCCGAAGAATCCATACAACAGAATAGAATGAACTATAGAACAAACAAATAATAGACTTAATATCCATTCTTTATTCCGTTTGAAAGTACCCCATTGCTCTTTTAAATCATGAAGCTTGGAATTTATCTCCATAACTGCTGACATGTTTAATATAGCTTCCTTACTTTTCTTTTTCTTATTATTCATTAAAAAAGATATTTGTAATAACCTCTATTGGGTTCTTCGAATTATTTATATGATCCCGTTTTTATCTATTATCTTTACTATACCCATCTGTTGATTAGTTCCATTATACAGTGCATCAATTGCTGCAACACAACCTAAATAAGAATGAGGTATTAAAGTCATATGAGAAAGAATTAGGCCTTATAAACCACATACAGATAAGCAGTACCACCTATTGGCAACTCGTCTTCACAATTTAGACCTCCACCTATCTGGGTATTATCACACGAATGACTATATCTACCTACATATTTAGCTATCATCTCACTTTCTAGCCTATCTATAGCTGCCCCATCAGATGAACTTGCTAATTCAAGAATATCATCGTATTCACGATTATAGTTCTCATTGAATCTATCCTTCAACTCTTGTACAGTCTTCCCTGTCTTGAAATGAGAAGGGGATTTCCCCTGAATAAGTCCAGACAGCTTGATCTGAGCAAATAGGAACAATTCCTGATAATCGTTTTCTGTCATATAATAATACTTTTTAATTTTTCCCCAAAGATAGCGAGGCTTTTATCGATTGTCCGTTATCCGTTAACCACTTGGTACTTTTTCTAAAATAGAATTGATTGTCGATAACTGTATCTCACTAAACATTGAACACTTTTATCTATTGAGCATTGAAAATTGAGAATTAATCAAAGCGATAAAATCAAGCTTTGCAGATTTTGTTTGGGAATAAAGATCTTAAAATAGATGGTAAGTCATCATGCTTATCATACCATATTACATATACGCCCATGTTATTCATCATTTTTTCATATAATGCAATATTCTCTTCATTCTTCTCCTTAGCAAAAGGGCAATCTGTCAATTTCTCTTTCTTCATAAATGCATAATGACATATTGAATCATCACCCATACGTTTGGAGATGTCTAAAAGCCTTCTTAAATTGGGGTCGGTCATTGATAAACCAACAAAAAAACATGTACTTCTGTTTAAAGCATGCATTTGTTCAATATTTGCCCACAAGTAGGATTCTTGGTATTCAGCATGGTAATCTGCTTCATTTAAAATTGGATTATCACCTTTTGAAGTGTCTTTTCCAACAAATCCATGTACATGATATATTGGGACTGAAAACTCAAAAGAACGAGTATCTTCAACTAAAGTCACAAAAGGCACACTTATTTCTTTCAATCTTTCTTCCAGCAAATCATCGTAGTTATAGGTAATAACACTTTCTGGCTGTTTAGTTCTTATCATGTCTGCCAATGCCTTTATTAAAAGATTGGATTCGTTTTTATCCTTCTTGTATAGTATTTCTTTTATTTTTGTTGCCAGATATCTCTGTTTAGTCTTTTTCAAATCTTCTCCATCGGCTAAATCTACCAGATTTGTATATTTATTGTTCAAGTATTCGTTAATGTATCGGGCAACTATCAATGGGGAGTAATTGATATAAGGATATCTTTCAATATTATCAAAGTCAGCAGAATCAATATGGAAACGTGTATCCTTTTTTGCTTCATCAATCAGTTTTTTTAGAAGCTCATTCCATCCAGGCAAGCCCGCACTAGTACTTACTCCGGCACCAAGAAACAGCGAATAGCGACCATTGTTTATTGCGAATTTAGCTCTTTCTAAAATACTTTTCAGCTCTTTTTCAGCTACATCCTTGCCTCTACTGAAATTGAAGAATACGGCTGATTCCGTTTTTCCCCTACCTATAAATTCTTTAAGGCTCAGTAGCTCAATCTTCCTGCTTACTAAAGGAGAATTAACTGGTTGCATCTTAGTAGAAGAAAAGCCTTCATCTAAGATAATGACAAGGAGTTTTGACAGTTTCGCTATATCATACACATATTGCAGATTGGAGATGGTGTTGCTTACAATGCGAGATTTAATTTCTATTGCTGAATTTGGAGGCAACTTTAGACCTTTACACCCCTTTCCCAGATAAATGTCCAACAGAAAAGAGCGATTATCTTTCTCTACCTTATACTCTGTCTGATAACCAGCACTTTTCTCCTCTTCCGAGAAATTCTTATCCAGATGATGAGTTATAACTCTATATGCGGTTCTTTCATCTATTATAGACGGCATAATACTATGCTTTTTGAAAATATAATGTCAGCTATTACGTTTAGGATTCATTTCAACCATCCAAAATGTGCTAAAGCACCAAGAGTCCAGACTTCGACTTCAGTTAGGCGATCTCTTTCTTGCTTAACCATTCGATCCTTTTCCTCCTCTGAAATATCCATGTTCCGAATCTGTACTTCATTATTAGCCTTGAAATACTCCACCACTCCTTTCACGGTGTCAACACTCACCTTTCCTTGCCCATTGAAGGCTCTATAAACTTCATTGATATATGAGATCAGATTATCACTCGTCAGTGCACTTATTATGAGAGCCTTCAATTTCTTCTCTTCTGGCGTTGGGTCCTGTTTTCCAAGGATGTCTATAAATTTAGTAACTATTTCTTTTTCTGTTTTCATAATAAAATTGAATCAATCATATAATAAGAAAACTTATACAAGACCATAATACGACTTATCTTCATTTGATATCACATCGGTTTCTTTCAAGAAATCAAAAACCAATTCTCTATCACTATCAGTAAGAGTGCCATGATCTCTACCATAGGAGGTAATACGATCTATATCTATCTCAAAAATTTCACTACAATCTAACCAACTATCATGCGTAAGAGACTGAGGGTAATCGCTCATCTTCAATGGTATCTGGCAATGCTCTATTTCTTCGCTTATAAGATTAGGATTTGTATTTATCAAATTGGCTCCGATTGCTTTGTTATCAGGTGTAAACCCAATAATCACAAATCGCTTTTCATGTGTTTTCTTATCTCCCTTCAGAACTAATCCATCTTCTATGGTAAGAGTCAACTTCACTATACGTCCTTTTTCTATCTGCTCTCTTTTAACTAGAGGATGCAGTAACTCGTCAATCTGACCTCCTAAAGTTATGCGTTTCATAGTTCAATAGCCGACTTTATCAGATCTTTCTCTTTTATATAATCTAGCATTTCTAAGGAAGCTCCACCAGATTTTGCTATGTCTAGTTTTGTCATAATATTTTTCTCTGGATCGCGTTTTGCCCTTTTGAATGCATGAACCCATGCCTCATCATGTGATTTTTCAGACAACTGTCCCGAAGGAATATCAATATTTCTCTCAATAGACATATCTAGGTATCGAAGATCTACAGGAGAAATCCAATCCATATCAGGCTTATCTAATGCTTTCACAAATCCTATGTGCCCATCATGTCGAACAGCGAAACCTGTAAGAAAATCCTGAATGTCGGGAGTCATCTCGACACGTCCCAAGGCTGATTGAAAAGATTTATAAGAGAATGAAGGAACGGGGCCAAGCTTTAAAGCATAGAAGGTCTCATTTACCAAAGGGCGTCCCATCTTTACTAAACTATATTGTTGTGCAAAATATAAGACTTTGAATAGCTTGATAAAATCAAGTTCTCCAGTCTTATTAAGCACATACAAAAGAGTTGCTTTAATCTTATTTATTTCTCTGATAGTTTTCATTATCCCTTATGCAATTAGATAAAATAATACGATATATAAATAATGTTGCAAAAATAATACTTTATTTAGAATAATCTATATTTAAGTGCCGCTTCTAACATTTTTTTGCCACTCATGTAGATGTTCTCACGACCAGTCATCTCGGGATGGAAGCCGGTGCCTACTACGCCAAGCTCGTAGAGCTTGCCTACGTGATCGAATTGAATGGCGACGCTCATTAAGCAATTAAGAATTATGAATTATGAACTTTATTTTATTGAGCATTGAACATTAAACGTTGAACATTAAACATTAAACATTGAACATTGAACGTTGAGGATTACCATGCGGTATGAAGCAATAACTATTTGCTGTTTATCAAATATGAAATGAATTTGTCTGAAACATTACCCATCTCACTCTTGTCGTATATGTATAGAAGCGTTAAGTCAATATTCTCTTCATCTAATTTATTAACAGAGAATGTAATGACTCTCATACCTCCACTTTTACCTCCACCTTTGTCTGCTATGCCAAATCTAACCTTACGTATCCCACTACCTAAATCAGAACCTTGAAATGGATTCTCTTTCAAAGTATCAATAAAATCTCGGTAATCTGATACCAGTGAATGGTATTTCTTCTTAAAACGCTTGAACTGACGCTCAAACTCGGGATGAGAATATACATTAACTTTCATTGATCCTCTTTTTCTAATTCTGCCAGAAAGTCTTCTGCAGGACGCCCTACATGTGTGTTATTAGCTGCTGCTTGACGAGCTTCTTCTGCACCCTGTTTTACTGCAACAGCCATCATGCAAACAGAGGTACGCACTTCTGGTGAAAGCTTCTTCTCATAAGCCTTCATCTCAATGGCCTTTTTGTCATTCTCTTCTTCTGCAAGCAAACGAGAGCGGAAAGCATTTTTCACTTTCTTGGTCTGTGACTGGTATAATGCCCATAATGCATCCAATGGTGATACATTCTGTTGGTATGTGATATTTGTTGCCATAATGCTACAATTATTTGTTGATACAAAGATAATGATATTATTGTGTTTTACAAAACCCAGACACCGAAAACATTAAACACTTTATCCATTGAACATTGAACATTGAGAATTGAACACTTAAATCTATTGAACATTGAACATTGAGGATTGAACATTACCATACGGTATAAAACTCAAGTTAGACATAATCAGCCTTTATTCATCTTCGTTGGTATTATCCTATCTACAATAACAAAATCCTCTTCTATATGATATACATATATCCATCTACGATTATGAGGAAGAGCGAACCAGGGTTATCAACTCATCAAAGTATTCATCAACTGAAACTGTATTAGCCATCACACGTTCGTTAGTTGAAGTGTTCTGCTGTATTACCTGATGGCTTCCACGAGTATCATAACTAGATATTGGTTCTGATACTATGATAGATTCTGACTTTATTTTATTATAATTCTTACTCATATCTCGTTTATTGCTTTTTGTCGTAGAAATTACTTATCAAAGATAATAATTATATTGTTTATTGCAAAATCTTTTTCATACGCCCCTGCCTCCCCGAGGCACCCCCTCTACTTAGAGGGGGAGTTACTTAGCTTTTATCTATTGAACACTTCAATCCATTGAACAATACAGCTACGCTGTGAAGTTCAGCAGCGCCTCAGCATAACTTAAGCAAGCTTAGTTCTGCGCTACAATTTGTGATAATCGGCTGCGTTTCGTCAAAATAAAGCAAGCTTTCTTTTGAGCAAAACTTGCACGATTATTCGACTTGCACGAACATTGAGGATTGAACATTAATCCACTATTGAAGAATTGTTAATTATGCAAAAGTTAAGATTAGATTGGCATCAATTCCCATCTTACTATGAAGGCGCTTTGCAAGTGACATGGATATCTTACGACGACCACTCATTATCTGACTAAACTGGGATTCGTTAATACCAAGTAATTTGGCTCCTTCTTTCTGACGGAGATTATGGGCATAGAAATAATCTTCTATACTTCGTATCAATGGAGTCTTCTCACGCAATGGCAATATATTGAGGTATTCATCTTCGTATGCTGCCATCAGCTGACTAAGACGAGCTATCTCACGAGTATATGAGTTATCCATGTCAGGTTCTAGCAGTCCTTTTGCAGTTGCTTCTGCAATAAGCTGCTCTACCTGATTCTTTACCTCGTCAAATTGTTCACGAGTTGTCAGTTTCGTAGTTTCCATATCAATTGTTCTTAAATAGTACTACACTCTATCTTGTCATATTCAGCATGCGTCCCGATGAAACGGATATTCATTATGCCACCTATAAAAATCACTACTGCCACTAAACGGTAACTATTGCCTTTTATATTGAATACATAGCGTCCATTCTTAACGTAGTCTGCAGAAGGAAAAGTAAGTTTCAATTCACTATGACTTTTCCATTGAGCTTGCTGCACCTCTTTTACCCACCTATTTAGGGCAGTAGCAGAATCAGCATGAGACTGGACAAAGTTATTCAGAAGTTCTTTATTGGCAATAATCATTGTTCTTAATTAAATCTTTTACAAAGATATTCTTTACTTTTCACTTATGCAAATTAATTTACATTTTTGTAAACAAATAATATTATCGTTACACTGTATCCATGAAGTTACGTTCTACGCGGTTGAAGATGATGACGGCGAAGAAGAGGGTGACTAGCATGAAGAGGGTGCTGTAGAGGAGGCCGCCCCAGTCGAGGGAGCCACAGCCCATGCAGCTGTATTTAAAGGCTTCGAATATCGGGGTTAAGGGGTTCAGGGCAATGATGTCTCGGTATTTCTCTGGGGCTGCACTGAGTGGGTAGATGACTGGTGTAGCGTACATGAAGAGCTGGATACCGAAGCTTATGAGCTGGGTCAGGTCACGGTACTTGGTAGTGAGGGCTGACACGATCATGCCCCAAGACATGGCGTGGAAAGCTATCAGGAAGACCAGGAACGGGAAGAGGACGATAGTCCAATTGACGTGTAGGTCGGCTCCTGTGGTCAGGTAATAGATATAGACAATGATGAAGAGGCCCAACTGGATGAGCATCTTTATCAGGTTGGAGGTGATACCAGCCAATGGCACCACCAAGCGGGGGAAATAGACTTTTCCGAAGATATTGGCGTTCTGAATGAAGACATTGGAGGATACCCGGAATGCTTCATTGAAGTAGTTCCACAACATGATACCTGAGAGATAGAACAGGGGTTGGGGGGCACCGTCGGTGGAGATGCCTGCCAGTCCACCAAACACGAACATATACATGATGGTGGTGAAGATGGGCTGGATAAGGAACCAGAGCGGACCAAGGATGGTCTGCTTATAGACGGTTATGATATCGCGCTTGATGTACATGTAGTAGAGGTCGCGGTAGCGCCAGAGGTTCTTTACATCTACATCAAGCCAGCGCTTTTGAGGACGGATTTCGATGGTCCAAGGGGGCATAATTTTGAATTATGAATTATGAATTATGAATTATGAATTGATCGCTATTGAGAATTGAGAAATTTGTAACTTGTGATCGCTGATGTCGTTGCTTACTACTTTGTAGTTTTGCAACTTTAGGTCTTTGGTACACAAGGTGTGATCTATCTTGAACACTCTGGAAAAGGTGCCTAGGGGTTGCCATAGGCCTGCGGCCTCGGCGGCATCTGTTAGATGCTCCGCGAGGATGCGATAGGCATAGGAGGAGCGGGTGTCGTTGAAGTCGCCACAGACGATGGTGGGGTGTGGGGACTGCTGGAGGCACTGGGCGAGCTCCTGGGCCTGGTGGTTTCTTTTCTGGGTGTTCTCTATTATACTGTTATTACTTTTCTCACTGATACCGGTGGTCTGCAGGTGGACGTTGAAGAGGCGGAGGGTCTGGGTGCCTAGCTGCACATCGACCTGCATGAATTTGTTGTAGGTGTCGGCGAAGTAGTGGTCTTCTGGGTTCTCCAGTGGATAGCGACTGAAGATGACTAGGTTGAGGACTTCGTCTTCACGGGTATTCTTCACATAGTAGGGATAGTCACTAAATGCTGCGCGGATGCTGTCCCAATGCATGACGTTGGTGTGGGGACGCTCCTGCAAGCAGATAATATCGGGATCTTGCTGCTTTATCAGTGCTGCTGCGGGTGCTAGGTTGCTGTAGTTTTGATAGCCGCCTCCGAAGAGGTCAACGTTCCAGGATACCAGCGTCAGGGTGTCGGTGCTCTCTCCTACCCGACTGAGGGGGTTGGGCAGGTAGTGCCTGAACCAGACCAGACTGCCAAGGAGCAGGATGAGGAAGGCGCGTCGCCAATGCTTCTGTTTCCAGAGTGCCCATGCACAGAGTGCATCAATAACGAGCAATGGTAGTGCGCACAGGGACACTGGGTAGAAATAGCCTGCCAGGTCTGCGGGGAGGTACGGAAGCACGATGAGGATGCCCGTGCCACAGAGCAACAGCAGAAGCAGGAGGTTTCTAAACATGCGCATTGTTGGCCAACAGCTGCTCTACAACATCTATCTGCTTATTAGTGAGTTTCATGTGCTCCAGCATGTATTGGTAGCGGTGCAGGTGATGCAGGTCGCTGCCAATGAAATCGTACATGCCACGCTGTAGGAGGTCTTCGGCTACCAACTTAGGGCGGGAACCGTAATAACCGCTGAGGGACATGAGGTTGAGCTGAAACTCATAGCCGTTGCTCTTAAGCTCCTGATAGTCCTCAAGCTCCATATACATGTAGCGCTCAGGATGTGCTATCAGGGGGTGGAAGCCTGCGTTCCACACGCTGACCAAGATCTCAGAGAGCCCTACAGGGGGATTCATGTAGGAGGTCTCTACCAGCAGGTGCTCCTTGCCCAAGCGTAGGGGGTCGGTGGTGAGACGGGTATTGAATCCCTGATCCATCATGTACTCGGAGGCCAGGTGCAACTGGATATGACCCTTGTACGTGGGCAGGAACTCTGCAAAGCGCTGCTGCAACTTAGCTGCAGTGTTTCCCAGGTCTTCCATGACATGGGGGGTGAGCCAAGCTGCGGTGTAGCCTATCTGCTCCAGGAAGTCCAACAGCTGCAGGCTGGTCTCTGCATCGGGGGAACCATCATCCACTCCCGGAAGGATGTGGGAGTGGATGTCGGTCTTTCCTTGAAAGATACCTGTCTGCAGGAGCTTATGTCGCCTTGTGAAGAATAACATAACTTGTACGGCAGAGCCGTAAATCACAAAATTAAAAAATTAAAATATGCAAAAATGCAAATATTAAAAATGCAAGAATAAGCTTAGCGTTTAGAGCTATGCTTTTTCTTTTTTGAACTGAATAAACGCTTGTACCAAGGTTTGTCGTTCTCATAGCCGTAACCGTAGCCATAGCCGTAACCATAACCGTAGCCATAGCCAGAGCCATAACCACGAGAGCGAACAATAGAGCCATTGAGGATCAATGACATGTTGTTCAGCTTGCCTGTGGTATAGATCTTCTCGATATCAGGCAGCATACGGCGGTCGAGCTTGCCTACGCGTACCACGAAAATGGTGAGGTCGGCAATACGATTGGTGATCGCAGCATCGGCCACTGCATTGTATGGCACGTTATCGACGAAGATGTAGTCGTACTTCGGACGAAGCTCGGCAATAGCAGCATCGAGACGCTCACTGAGCAACAGCTCGGCTGGGTTTGGTGCTACGTAGCCTGAAGGGATGAAGTCGAAATTCTCGCCCAGTTCGTTTGGTTTCAGCACATCCTTCAGCTCTGCCTGACCGGAGAGGTAGGTGGTCATACCATGCGACTTCTCATGCTGGGAGTTGCTGGACAGGGTACCCTTACGGATATCGAGGTCGATGAGCAGCACCTTCTTGTCAGACTGTGCGAAGCAAGCAGCCAGGTTGCTGGAGATGTAGGTCTTACCAGCGCCTGCACCGAAGGAGCTGAAGGTGATGACCTTCATATCCTTGGACTTGACATGCATGAAGTCCATGTTGGTACGGATGATACGGAAGGCCTCGGATGCCACATCACGACTCTGTGGGGTGACCACAATGCTGTTCTTGAAGCTCTTGGTCTGCTTGGTGCTGGACTTTGGAATCTCGCCCAGGAACGGTACGCTGATGTAGTCTTCAATGTCACGACGATCCTTGACACGGGTATCGAAGAACAGGAAGAAGAGCAGGATTACGGCTGGCAGGGCAATACCTTCTGCCACACCGGTCATGATCATCTGACGCTCATTCGGAGAAATAGGCACCTCACTGCCATGAGCAGGCTCGATGACACGGGCATTGGACTCGGTAGTGGCCTGAAGCAGGGCGTTCTCCTCACGACGATTGAGCAGGTAAAGATAGAGCTCTTCCTTGATGCGCTGCTGACGCTGGATGTTCTGCATCTCGCGCTGCTGCGAAGGGATGATAGAGATACGACCTGCTGCCTGACCAGCACGATTCTGTGCATCACGCAGACGGACCTCGGTGCTGAGGTTCATATTGTCTACCGAACGGATAATGCTCTGACGCATGGAGTTCAGGGTGTTGTTGAGATCCTGTACCACTGGGTTCTTATCACTACTGCCTTCGATCAACTTATCTCGCTTCAGCTTCGCAGCGTTGTACTGCTGGATTTGTGCCTCGATGCTGGCATCGGTGACGGTCTGAGACGGGATCAGTTCGTTGGCCTTGGATGGATCGGTGAGGTAGTCACGGATGTACTGCCCCATAGCTGCCTCACGCTGGAGGTCCTTAGACATGGTGCCGTACTGCTGCTTCTCGCTCTGGGATACACCAGCCTCGGTGCTAAGGTCGATCATGTTGTTGGAGACCTTATATGCCTCAATCTCCGACTCTACGCCACCAAGTTCTTCTTCGATGATCTGCAGACGCTCGTTGATAAAGTTGGTGGTGTTGATAGAAGACTGATTCTTGTCGAGAATGGTCTGCTCATTGTAGATGGTAATCAGCATGTTGAGAATATCCTCCGCACGGAAGGGGTTGGTATCTACGAGGTTCATGTTCAGGATAGAAGAAGCATCCTGATCATCGGCCTGATAGACGTTGAGACGAGAGGACATATTCGCTGCCACAGAGGTCAAGCTGAGTTTGCGGACTGTCACGTCTTTACCATACCAAGAACGGGAATAATAGAGGGTCGGAGTAACGACCATCTTACCCAACTCGGTATCGATAGAGTCGCCCAAGCGGACTTCCATGTTCCTGTCGAGGGTGGAGAAGTTGGTCAGACGTACACGGTTCTCATCGAGCGGGGTAGCGGTGAAGCTCATCTCCTGACGATCTTCAGCAAACGGGAGAACAACCTTCACGGGTGACTGGGTGTAGAGTTCTTCTTCACGGAGGTAGTCCATCACCACGTAGCTCACGTCACCGCCCAAACGCTTCAGTGCATCCTGCATGAGCTTACCAGAGCGAAGCTCCAGGATCTCGTTGGAGACATTGGCCTTGTTGTTGTATCCTGTCAGACGGTCGAGGCGAGCCTCAGCCGCTGCTGCCTTGGTGTCTTTGAACATCACAGAAGCAGAAGCGGAATAGGTCTTCTGCATGGTGGAATAGCGGTACCACGCGATGCCGCCGAACACCAGGACAGAGAGAACGAACCAATACCAGTTGGACAACAAGTATTTGATAATATCCAACGGGTTGATATCAATACCTGTTGCAGACAGCGACTTGTCGGGGGACATGTCGTTTTGTTGACTCATTTTTACCATAATCGCTTATGTTATTTCTTTGTAAAATAGAATATCAGAGTAGTGATAGTCACGAGACTGGAGAGGAAGGTGGTCCACAAGCTATATGTACGCTGGGCCTCCTCACGCACGCGACGGTTGTTTGGTTCTACATACACGATATCGTTCTGCTGGAGGTAGAAGGATGGTGACATGAATACGTCCTTAGAGCGCAGATCGTTCCACATGATGCGACGCTTGTTGCCATACTCACGAATCACAGCTACACGATCGATACGTGCATTGTCGGTAAGGTCACCAGCCTGAGCGATGGCCTCCAGAAGAGTGATACGGTTGCCCTTCATCTCATAGGTGCCTACACCATTCACCTCACCCAATACGGAGAACTTGAAGTTGAGGAACTCTACCATCACGATAGGATCTTTCAACAGTTCCTCGCTAATCAAGCGGTCCTTAATCAACTCCGTCAGCTGATTGCGCGTCAGACCTTCCACTTTCAACTTACCAATGATAGGGAAGTCGATTTCACCATTCACATCAACGATGTAGCCTGCATCCTTATCGGAATTACCACCCGCAGTGGTGATGTTGCCCTGAGCATCCACAGAATAGCCACCACCAGAGCCAGGGATATTGAAAGCCAATGCCAGTTCGGGGTTCTTACTGCTGACCGTGATCTTAATCTTGTCATCACGCTGGATGACAGCCTCATACTTCTGAATCACAGGATATTCATGGATATCGTCCATATCCTGCAGATAAATCATTTGTTTACGGGTGTTGCATGATGTCATCACCACCACTGCCAATAGACAGGCAATCTTAATTACTTTCTTCATATACTAAACTTATTTATTTTCTTGTGAGTTTTTTCTTTATATAGCCCCATGTATATTCTAACGGGAGACCAATGGCATCGCCGGGTGCGTATTTCAGGAAACGCCAAGCATTGCCGAAAATGCGCTTTGCAGTAAAGACGGAATCGCCCTCGGGAGCTCGCTGAGCGAGACGCTCGTCCATCTGACCGAAATTGCCGCTCTGCCACACTTCCTGAAGTAGGAGATTAGCATCAAACTGCTCCAACTCGAAAGTGAAAGGAAGGTCAGCAACGGGTGTGCCTAAGTACTTCACACAGAACGCATAGACCAGACAGGCCCAACGGTAGATGCCCCACTCTTTCAGCCACTGACGGAGTGCCTCGCCATCGGTATTTGCCTTTTCTGCCTTGAGCAGCATGGCCACATCGCAGAGCTGACGGATACCAATGCCGGAATTCAACACGTGCTTCAAGCTGTGGGTGAGCAGCAAGAGGTGATTGTGCTGAGGTATCAACACCTTAAGGGGTGTCTTCTCTAATGAAATGGTCTGATAGGCGGTCTGTGCAGCAATCTGTTTTTCTAATATCGCCTTGGTATGTTTTTTTACTAAAGGATTGAAGGATGTAATGAGTTTGCCGTGGTTTTCGAGAACAACATTGTTCATCATAAAGATGGATTCATCGTCTTCACCACGCTCCACACGACTACCCCAACGCTCCATCAAGCGGTTGATCTTCTCGGAATTCTCTGGTCCGCCGAAATAGAAATCGACATCGCCCACCACACGGTGGTTGGGATGCGGATAGTAGGATGCCAGACCTAAGCCCTTTAGTATCACAGGAGACAAGCCTGCCTCCAACTCATAACGGATGGAGAGGTAGCTGATCAGCTTCAGGTGCTGGAGGTATTTGGCCTCAATCTCTTGCACCGCATACTCCCACTGATTCCTTATATCCTCTGGTGGACAGCACTCTGCCGGAAGTAGCTGGATGCCATCAAAAACCACTCCCTGCACGGTCTGCTTCACAGACTCGAAGAAGAGCTGCTTCCACTCTTCAGCCGTCAATGGGAAGTCATCTGTGGAAGGTGCCTCTCCCCACAATCCTGCACGCAGGAGTGACAGAAGGATGTGCTGCATGCGGTCCATCTGCATCACCAGTTTTTATCGGTTGGACGGATGATACCTGCACGGAGCAACTGGTTCAGGAACTCGATGGTATCGGTCACAGCGGTCTGCTGATCGGTCTCATAGGTATCGAGTATGCGCTGAATCAACTCCTCGAAACTGCCCACTTCCTCCAGAGCATCCCAAATGAATGCGCCTACCTGTGACAGGGTGATCAAGCCCTTGAAACCCTCGGCCGTCTTCCCTGTAGGTACAAGGATGATATCATCGGCCACTTCCTTCTTTACAAACTCAGCTATCTTCTTCATGTTCTGTAACTTGCTCTAATAGTTGCACTTTCTTGTGTGCCATCAGGCAGAGATAGTCCAGATTGCCACACATCTTCTTCTCATGACAGGCTCCTGCGTAGCAGACCTCGCAAAGCAAACGCAGCTTGCAATCTGCGCACTCTTCATGCTTGGGGAGCTCTAAGCTCTCTGCCACCAAACGCTTCCATGCCTCTGCCACAGGAACCTGATGCAGATCGAAACGCGGAGCCTCCATCATGACACAGGGGGAGAGCTGCTGCTGCCAGTTCACCCAACCTGAGCTGGATGCCGCGCGACAATCCAACCCCACGGGACGAGGTTCTACATACTCAATGGAGCGCACCGCCTCACGGACGTATAGAGGAAACTCCTCGCCTTTCTTGTATTTCATGTACACCACCGACTCTTCTGCTGCCTTGATGGGGTCTAAACGCTCTTCTACGATGTGACGCTTACCTGCACAGTTGCTGCGCATGCAAGGGAACATGTAGCTGTTGGTCACCGCAGGAATATCGAGCTCCTGTGCAATCTCCAGCAGTCGCTGATGGGTGTCGTCGTTGGACTTCACCAAGCTGATGTTCATCTTGGTATCTATATTGTACTGACGCAGGAGTTTCAAGCCCCGCATGCAGCGGTCGAACCCATCGGCATGGTGGGTGAGACGCTGGTAATAGTCCCTGTCGGGTCCGTAAAGGGTGACATTCACCCTTCGAGGGGTGTAGGCATGAAGCAGCTGAGCCATCTCCTCATCGATCATCGTACCATTGGTATTGATGGTGAGGATGAAGCCCATCTTCTTCAGCTCCGGATAGAGCTGCTTGAAGCCAGGATAGAGCATCGGTTCTCCACCTGTGAGCAGGATGAAGAGGGTGCCCAGTTCCTTGAACTTACGTGCTATCTCAAGCCACTCGTCCACTGTATGCAGTCCGCCCAACTTATCCACCACGGCTTTCTCCGTGCGGATGAAGCACATATCGCAACCGAGGTTGCAGATGGGCGTCAGCTCAAAGTTGACGGTCAGTGGTATCTTAGCTTGATTGGCCTTTGCAACCAATCGTTCTTCTAACTCTAAACTCATCTCCTAGAAATCGAATCCCAAGCTACGTCCTAAGATATACGGAGCCTCCGACTCCATGTTGCAATGGTACTCCTTGATGGTGACATGCTGCGCAAAGTCGAGCATCCAATCCATGGCCTGACGGGTAGCTGCGGGGTTCCAGTGGTTGACCATGAGCTGCATGTTGAGCAGTTGGAAACGCTGCATAAGGCCCAGTTCACGTACCTGATTCGTAGGTGACTGTCCCATGAACACGATGGCGTGGATGGGATAGTGCTCTATATGACAGATCTGACTGGAACCACACACGGGCCAGCCATTGGCCTCGAATGTACCATCAGGGTTGCGGGTAATCAAGCAACGGTCACCGTTAACCACATGGGTATCAGCTATATGCTTGCACCACAAATCAGCATGGGTGGATTTTCCTATTCCACTGGGACCGCTGAACAAAATAGCTTGGTTTTTATATGCCAAAAAAGCACAGTGCAATATGTAGCAGCTGCGCCTTGCAAAGTGTCTTTCTAAAGAAAGGCATGAAATAAAAATGGTATCTATCTTCAACTCGTCTGTATTGACTCGGGCATAATAGACATCGATGTGCCTATCGTCCCGCTCTACATATACCCCATAGAGGGTATGGTAGGTTGGCTCAAAGAGAAGCCGTAGCTCCAAGTCGGCCTTGCCATATACAGAGATGGACTCTTTCTGATACAAAAGCCTCCACGAATCATCTGGAACAGGGAGCTCGTCTTGCAGATGGAACTGGTAGGACAAATCGGGTTCCAGTGTTGAGGAGGACGCAAATTGACGGGTGTTTTCGGGTAGCAGCTCTGGAGCAATGCCCTGCAGCTCTATCACCACACCTGCAATCTGTAACTTCATAGAAATATGTGCTTAGTTTACTGTTGGAAATCTTTTATTAATGTCACAACCCGCTTTAAATCTTCCTCAGACACCATAGGTCCGGAAGGTAAGCACAAACCTTGGGCAAACATACGATCGGACACGCCATTGACGTAGGAAGGATAGGATGCAAAGACGGGTTGCCTGTGCATAGGTTTCCATAACGGACGTGATTCTACATCGTGTGCTGCCAAGTGGGCAGAGAGTTCCTGGTAAGTATGCCCATACTCCTCAGGATTCACCAAAATGGTGGACAGCCAATAGTTAGGCTGGATTTCCTTGCCGACAACAGGTTGCTTCACGGTGATGCCCTTCACACCCGCCAGCTGCTCCATATATAAATAATGTATATGCTGATGGTGAGCAATATGGTCTGCAAGGACAAACATCTGTCCGCGACCGATGCCTGCGCAGATATTACTCAGTCGGTAGTTGTAGCCTATCTGCTCATGCTGGTAGTAAGGGAACTCCTCACGCGCCTGTGTCGCAAAGAACTTGATACGGTCGGCCTCTTCCTGTGAATGACAAATCAGGGCACCGCCACCACTGGTGGTGATCATCTTGTTTCCATTGAAGGAAAGGATGCCGTATTTGCCAAAGGTACCGCAATACTTCCCATCGTACATGGATCCCATAGCCTCGGCCGAATCTTCAACCACAGGAATATCATAGGAAGCAGCGATCTGCATGATCTCATCGATGCGTGCAGGATTTCCATAAAGATAAACGGGAATGATAGCCTTTGGCTTCTTTCCCGTCTTCTGAATTCTATCTTCAATAGCTGTCTTCAGTAAGGAAGGATCCATGTTCCAGGAACCTTCTTCACTGTCGACAAAAACAGGGGTAGCGCCAAGGTAGCAAATAGGATTGGCCGAAGCAGAGAAGGTGAAACTCTGACAGATGACCTCGTCACCCGGGCCGATGCCCAACATGACGAGTGCCAGGTGAATGGCCGCCGTGCCAGCACTGAGTGCCACAACATGAATGTCTGACTGTGCGGCATGCGGTGCCAACAAATTCTCCAAATCTTTCTCGAACCCATCTACATTGGGTCCCAAAGGAACTACCCAATTGGTATCAAAGGCATCATGGATGAAGCGTTGCTCCGCTCCACCCATGTGTGCCAATGATAACAAGATTTTAGACATAATTATTAATTACGTGGTACAATCTGGAATACTACTACACGGTTCCACTCGTTCTTCTGCTGATATGGCTGAACGGTATCACCCTTGTAGTCCATGCTCAAACGAGAAGGATCAACACCAAACTCGTTAACCAGCATGTCATAAACAGTCTGAACACGACGCTGTGACAGGCCTAAGTTGTAACGTGGGTTACCAGTCTCAACGTCGGCATAACCTGTTACGATTACGTTCACATCGTCACGAGTCTTAATGTAGTTGGCCACAGCCTCAACATTCTTTCTCTGAACCTGAGAAACATCAGACTTGTCAAGCAAGAATGAGATGGTCATATCGAGGAAGCGCTCCTGAACAGCCACGGTGCGAGATTCTGGATGAATGCCAGCCAAAGCACCACGAGCATCGTTGATCTTATTGTTCAAAGCAGCCCACTCGTCATAATCGTTCAAGCTTCTGTACTTGAAGCGACGATCGCCGAAGTGATCCTTGAAGTGATAGGTCAGACCCAAGAGTGCGTTGGCATAACCATCGTACTTAGAATCGAATTCCACACCATTGTATTTATCATTAGTGAGGTTCATTGCAAGTTCCAAACCGAGGTCCCAAGCATCAGCAATCTGCCAGTTGAACTGGAAACCACCATGACCAGCAAAATAAACTTGATCCTTTGTATGTATCTTATACATGCCGTTACGGACACTCGCCCATCTATTGAGCTGATCCTTGTCAAACCCACCAACATAATTGGCACCCAGACCAAAGAAAGCAACTACATTGAAACGCGTGCTTTCTTTATACTGTGCGAAGATGTTGTTCAGATTCAACAATACATCTGCATAACCAGTGATATTGCGGAAATCGTAAATACCATCACCAAAAACAGAAGGATTAGCATGAATAGCTTCGGCATTGGCTCTACCGTGCTGAGAGTTATAAAGTCCCTGAATACGCATACCTACCTGTGGGCTGAAATACTTACCTACAGAAAGACCTGCTGACCAACCTCCTGCTTTAACGATGTGTCTGAGACGAACATTCTCACCATAAGACGTATTAACACCGCCCTGAAGGGTGAAGAACCAATTGTCACCACCTTTGTAATGACGCAGACCTGTCACTGTATCAGGGAGAATCTGGTCATATGTCTGTGCAGACAAAGGCAAAATGCAAAGTATGCAAACGAATATTGAAAGTATCTTTTTCATTGTCTTATCTACTTTTAAAGTTATTATTCGTTGATATACATAATCACGCAGTTACGCGTCTTATCCAAAGCCTCTACCACAGCAGGATCCTTCTCCATATAGATACGACCGGCAGCAATACCATAGTCGTTCATCAAAGAAGTACGGATGTTGTTAGCACGCTGCATGAAGAGGTTAGCATCGTTAGACTGATGACCGAGAACGGTGATGTAAAGATCGGCATCGCTGACACGCTTCAGAGCCTCAGCGGTGGTGTAAACGTTCACCTGCTGCAGTTCGTCGATCTCAGCAGAACCATCTACGAATGAAATCAAGGTGTTCACCTGCTGGCTGTTCACCACAGTAATGTTAGGATGAGCCTCTGCAAATGCCTTGTCATCGATAGCCTTCTGACGCAGACGATTGATTTCCTCATTCAAAAGAGTGAATCTCTCTGAATCATGCATAGCATAAGTAAATCCATGACTGCCATCATGATTCTTGAAACGATAAACAAAACCTGCCATCACATTCAGATGTGGGTCAGTAGTGTTGATACCAAAAGTACCGTCGTAAGCATTGTTCAACCAGCTATTGGTAGCCTCGAGAGAGAAATCCCAAACCTTGCTGATGCGGAACAAAGCCTGCAAACCAACGCGACCTCCGAGATACCAATCACGGATGTTGGTGCCATGTGAACCTGGATTTGGTGAAGGAATTCCGTCATAGTTGAATGTACGTTCACCACCAACACCCAAAAGGGCGATGAGGTTGAATGCACGATTCTCCTTAAAACCACCAAGCAGATTGGAAAGATTAAACATACCATCTAAATAGCCAGCACCAGCCAACCAAGTTGGATGAGTGTGAAGAGCAGTTGTACCACGGTTGCCTGCCAACGTCAATTGAGCACGAAGTGCTACATAAGGGCTTAACCACTTACCCAATGAAAGACCACCGATAGGACGGATAGAACGGAGAACATTAGCGTGATCATAGTTGCTACCCCAGTTGTACACACCACCTAAGTGGAAACCAATGAACCAATTGTCCCTAAACAAGGATTTGTTCAAAACTTTGCTGTTGCCATCGTTTGGATCTTCCCAGTAAACAAACCTCGAATCATAAGTTGAGGTAGTATTTACTTCCTGGGCGTAACCGAAACGCGCAGACAACATCAAAAGCATCACGAAGAAAACAATTTTTCTCATGCGATTTTTGTTTAAAAATTAATACTACAGTTATTTATTTATTCTCATTATCAAACTGAGCAAACTCAGAATTCATGCTCTTGAAGTCGGAAAGGATTTCCTTCATCTTTCGCACGGTTTCTAATTTGCGTTCATTTCTTCCCAGTTCAAGCAGTTCATCGTATGAAACTGCAATCTTACTATAATCGTGCCTCACCGTCTCTGCACAGAAGATCTTTGCATTCTCGGTAGGTATGGTATTCTCTTTCTTATATAAGAGTTCTTCGTACAATTTCTCACCTGGACGAAGACCCGTATAAACAATCCCTATATCTTCTCCTGGTCGATAACCACTCAACTCTATCATACGTGTGGCAAGGTCGGCAATCTTGACAGGTTCTCCCATGTCGAAAATGTATATGTCGTTACCCTCACCTATATGTGCTGCCTCAAGGACCAACCTACAAGCTTCAGGGATGGTCATGAAGTAGCGAATGATTTCAGGATCTGTCACCGTGACTGGGCCACCTTCCATTATCTGCTTGCGGAAGAGAGGAATCACACTGCCGTTGCTACCTAAGACATTGCCAAAGCGGGTAGTGACGAATGTGGTCTTTCCACTGACTTTGCCTTCCTTAATAGCCTCACCCAGACTTTGCACATATACCTCTGCCAGTCGCTTGGAAGCTCCCATCACACTGCTGGGACGTACAGCCTTGTCTGTTGAAATCATCACAAACTTCCCGACTTTATATTTCACTGCCAAGTCTGCTACAGTACGTGTACCGCCGACATTGTCTAACACTGCCTCGCAAGGGTATTCCTCCATCAAAGGCACATGCTTGTAGGCTGCTGCATGGAAGAGGATGTCTGGGCGATAAGCAGCAAGGATGCCTTCCATACGGTGGGCATTCCTTACGTCCGCAATAACGGATACGAGCTTCTTCTCCGGAAAATCTTTTTTTAGTTCTAAGTCGATTTGATAGGTGGCCGACTCGGAGAAATCCACCAGTACCAGAAGTTTTAGGTCGCATCTGCATAACTGCCTGCACAACTCGCTGCCGATGCTTCCAGCTGCACCTGTCACCAGTACTACTTTATCTTTGAAATCTTTTTGAACTTTAGTGAAATCAATGTTTATTTCGTTTCTTCCTAAAAGATCTTCGATCTGAACATTTCGAAGTTGCATCTTAGGAGCACTTACCACTGCCATCGGAGCGATACGAAGACTGACATTGTTTTTTAAACCATAATTAACGAATGGATTGTCTTTGTGTAAATCCGCATTACTAACGAACAAAAGGCTTTTCACACCATTCTTAACAGCGATATTCTGGAAATCCTCCTCGTTTCTGACATAATAAATACGATGTCCGACTAATCGATAGCTCTTCTTATTTACATCATCCGTGATGAATCCCACCATGTGGTAGGTCTTGTTCTTACGCAGGAAACCAGCCAAGCTAATAGCTGCATCTGAGGTTCCATATATCAGCACATTCTGACGATTGGCATTGTTTGCATTGGTAATGTAATAATAGAAACTTATCAAGGAAACCCTCAACGTGATCAAGAAGAAGACAGACAGGACAAAATCGCCAATCAAGATGCTGAATACAAATGTACCTACATATTCTGTAACAAAGTATGATAACAGTAATAAAGTCAGATTCTTAAGCAGCATCGCCAGAATAATGCGATGCATGTCTGTTATGGTCGCATGTCGGATTATACCATCGTAAGTCTTGAATACCCAAGTCCAAAGCAGGGTGGCTATGGTGGAAGCCAAAAGCATTCTCCAGATAAAGCCGGGAACTACATCAAGCCCAACTAAGTAGTTGAAGAAAAGATGGCTCAGCAATGTAGAGATGACAGAGAAGAAGCAGTCAACTATCCAAACAAGATACCTGCTAAAGTGGTTAATTCGATTATAAACGGCACGAAATAATGACATCTTCAGGATAACAAATCAGCTTTTATCTTTTCGTAAGAAATATTCCTCTCCTTCCCAACGTTTATTCTAAAACATTGAACCATAGCGACTTAAAGATATTCATCGAGAAGACCTTTGAAATATTTATCACTTTTGTCTTATCTCAAATACGCACCATATTTACCCCTTTTATCGGGTAACTAAGGTACAATAACACGTCATTAAAGAATGACAACATCTCTTCTAAATTCATTTTGAGATAAACCTATTTCCTTTTATAAACATATTATCGTTGCAAATTTACGAACTTTTTTTAACATAGAGTTCAATGCTCTAAACAAATATCCTCTCGTTAATAATAATTAACAATTACCCATACTCTGGTTAATAATGCAAAACGCTCAGGTTGGTTTTGTTAATCATTTGAAAAGAAATGCGGGTATAAAAACAGTGCCAAAGTGCTACACCAATCATATTTTTTACTTATCTTCGCAAAAAACTAATCCTATGCAAGCAATACTGGACCAGATAAACGATGTGCTGTGGACGTATGTCCTGATCATCTCCTTGGTGGGATGTGCCTTATATTTTACCATCAAGAGCAAGTTTGTGCAGTTTCGCATGATAGGCGAGATGGTGCGCTTGCTGGGGGATGCAGTGCCGAAAGGCGATGGTAAGCGTGGTAAGCATATCTCATCGTTCCAAGCGTTTATGGTGTCGCTGGCCGCACGTATCGGTACAGGAAATATGGCGGGAGTGGCCACGGCCATTACGGTGGGTGGACCAGGTGCGGTATTCTGGATGTGGCTCATCGCCTTACTTGGGTCTGCCACAGGATTTATCGAGAGCACGTTAGCACAGCTTTATAAGCGGAAGGCAAAGGATGCCTTCATCGGTGGGCCTGCCTACTATATGCAGTACGGACTGGACCGACGGTGGATGGGTGTACTCTTTGCCATACTGATCAGCATCACCTTCGGATTCGCCTATAACTCGGTGCAGAGCAATACCATCTGTGCGGCCTGGGATAAGGCTTTCGGCATCGACGTAACCTATATGGGTGTCTGCCTCACTATCCTCACCTTATTAATAATATTCGGGGGCATACATCGCATAGCCAAGGTGAGCTCTGCCATCGTGCCGTTTATGGCCATAGCCTACTTCCTTATCGCAATTGGAATCGTGGCGTTCAACCTGCATCGTATACCCGACGTGCTAGCAGCCATCTTCAGAAGTGCTTTCGGTTGGGAACAGGCATTGGGAGGTGGTTTCGGTGCGGCTGTAGTGCAGGGTATCAAGCGCGGACTCTTCAGCAACGAAGCGGGTGAAGGTTCGACACCAAACGCAGCTGCCACAGCGCATGTGACACACCCCGTGAAGCAAGGACTGATCCAAGCGTTAGGCGTATTTACAGACACGCTGGTGGTGTGTTCTTGCACGGCCTTCATTATCTTGGTGAGCGGCGTGTCAATAGACAGCGGGGAGACGGGCATACAACTCACGCAGTCGGCCATCACCAGCCAGATAGGTCCTATCGGAAACGTGATAGTGGCCATCACTATCCTACTCTTTGCCTTCTCCAGCATCATTGGCAACTACTACTATGGTGAGGCCAACATTCGTTTTATCACCCGTAAGCCTATGATGCTTAACCTTTATCGCCTCATGGTAGGCGGTATGGTGCTGCTGGGTTCGCTGATGACGCTCGATCTGGCATGGAGCTTTGCCGATGTGACAATGGCCTGCCTGACACTATGCAACCTCATTGCTATCCTGCAGCTCTCCCGACAGGCGCTCCACTTGCTGGAAGACTACAGAAAACAGAAAAGGCAGGGCATCAAAGACCCTACCTTCTCTAAATCTTCTATGCCGGACATTGCCGACCGGCTGGAATGTTGGTGATTATTTCACATCCAAATGCATCACAAACGAATCGGCCTTGGTAGCAGCATGCCAAGGTTCGTTGCCCTGTGCGCCATTCGGATTGCCATACTTGGCAAAGTTGGTCCAATAGTCCACAATCTCATCACTCAACGCATAGTCGGCAGCAGTGAATGGACGACGGCTGTTCTTCAAAGTCTTGAACACGAACCAGAGCTCTGAAGAATGGTATGCGGTATTTGGCTCACCTGGCAGGCGACGGTCGAAGCGATACGCATAGAGTGGCTTGTTGCTCTGTGTCTCACGCAACTCAGCCAAAGCCTGAATGCCCTCACCCATCGTAGGTATCATGTCGTCGAGGGTAGAACCGAACATATAAGGTACATCGGCAATCTCGCCTGCCAAAGCAGCGTCTGTGAAAGACTTCGGAAGCAATTTGCCATCGAGATGTGGAGTCATCATCAAGAATCCGCCACCCGACTCTTGCAGGTATTTCTGCTGAGCAGCAGCCAGTTGGTCTGGAGTAGCCGCACGCATCTGCTCAAGGGTAGTGAAACCACCAGCATCCATCATTGCCTTGCCCTGTGCCTCAGCCACCTCTGCAGAAGGACTGGAAATCAAGTCGCCAAGTCCGCCGATGCTTTGGACTACAGCCTTTGACACCAAGCCTCTGGACAGAGGAGACGACACGAGGTTCTTAATGCTGGCAGCACCGGCACTCTGGCCAAATACCATGATATTGTCAGGATCGCCACCAAACTGTGCGATGTTGTTCTTCACCCACTTCAAGGCAGCCACCTGATCGTAGGTGCCATAGTTGCCTGAAGTACCGTCGCTCTCAGCAGAAAGCAGCGGATGAGACAGGAAGCCCATCAAGCCGAGACGGTAGTTGATTGTCACCAAAATCACGCCACGCTGTGCCCAAGCATCACCGTCCATGGTAATCTCATGCCCCCAACCAGCAGAATAAGCACCACCGTGCACCCACATAGCTACAGGGAGTTTGGCAGTGGTATCACCCAACGTACCTGCAGGAGCCCAAACATTCAGATAGAGGCAATCTTCACTGAACTCAGGATCGCCGCCGAAATAAAATTCCTCCGTGTAGAATTCACCGGCTCTGTGCGCAGCCTGCAGGGAAGCAGCACTGAACGTATCCATCACCTTCACACCTTCCCATGCCACCACAGGCTGTGGTTTCTTCCAACGGAGATCACCCACTGGAGGAGCTGCGTAAGGAATGCCTTTATACACCATGACTTGTGTAGAGTCGGTAAGTACGCCCTGAATCTGACCGCCTTCCACGGTGAGAACCGGATTAGGGTCTTTGGGCTGTCCGGCACTGCCACAAGCGGAGAGCAAGGCTGAAAGAGCCATCAAAATCAATGTTCTTGTTTTCATTTTCTTATCATTATGCTTTAATTTCACCACAAAGGTAATAAACTTCCGTGGTAGTTTCCAGAATTACAGGCCATTTTTTCTGCCACTCAAGCTAATTCACTGAAAAAAACAGCAAGTTGGCTGAAATTATTTGGACTTAACCATCTTCACCACTATCTTTGCAACAAGAAAACGAATAAATAGAGATTATGACAAAAAGTATAAAATGGATGATGTGCCTCGTTGTAGTTTTCATCACAGGGGCATGTGTGGAAGACTCTCCCATCAGTGACTATGGCCAGGGACAATGGCCAGGCGTGCCAAGCGGAAACATGCCAGGCGGCATGCCTGAGCAAGGTGGATTTGGCGGAACAACAAGCGGTACGGATGACTTGGAAGATTTTGACGTGGTGCTGAACACCACAGCCCTCACCGAGAAGGAAACTATCCCCGCTGACGATGAGGATTTCGCGGAGAATAGTGATTTCACCGCTACGCTTAACATATCGTTCAATGGTGAGACAGCCACCGTAGACGGGAGCTCGGATGGTGTGGAAGTCACTGTCGACGGAGCCGATGTCACCGTGAACAGCAGCGTGAAAGGCATGGAATATGTGCTGAGCGGCACTACCAACGACGGCTGCTTCAAAGTGTATAGTGAAAAGAAATTCAAGCTGACGCTGAACGGTGTGTCTATCACCAACAACGATGGCGCTGCCATCAACATACAGAGCAAGAAACGCGTCTTTGTGGAACTGGCCGATGGCAGTTCCAACTATCTCACCGACGGGAGCAAATATGTGAAAACCGAAGGAGAAGACATGAAAGGCACCTTCTTCAGCGAAGGACAGCTCATCTTCAGCGGCAAGGGCACACTCAACGTGACTGGCTATGGCAAGCACGGCATCGTGAGCGATGACTACGTGCGCTTCCGTGCAGGGCATATCATCAATATAGAAGCCAATGCCGGCAACGGCGTGAAGGCCAACGATGCCATCATCATAGACGGCGGAGTGCTCAATGTGCAAGTGTCGGCCACCGCTTCAAAGGGTCTCTCCAGCGACGGGTATGTGGAAGTGAACGGTGGACGAACCACCGTCATCACCTCTGGCAATGGTGAATATGATGAAGACGACAACGACACCTCGGCCAGCGCAGGCATCAAGAGCGACAGCATCTTTACCATGAGCGGCGGTGAGCTGTGGCTAAAAAGCACAGGCACAGGTGGAAAAGGAATCAACAGCGATCAAGACATCGTCATCAACGACGGCACCATACGCATCATCACCACAGGAAAGCGCTTCCAGTACAGCAGCAGCCTGCACTCCTCTGCCAAGGGCATCAAAAGCGATACCGACATCACCATCAATGGAGGTGACATCCGTGTGAAAGCTACGGGTGGCGAAGGCTCTGAAGGCATAGAAGCTAAAGGAGTGATGACAATCAACGACGGCATAGTGGAAGTTTCTTCCTATGACGACTGCCTGAACTCCGCCAGTCACATGTTCCTGAATGGTGGCTATGTCTACGCTTACTCATCGGGCAACGACGGCATTGACAGCAACGGCAACATGTATATAAAAGGTGGAACCATCGTGGCCTTAGGTACAGGCCAGCCAGAATGTGGCATCGATGCCAACGAAGAGGGAGGCTACAGTGTGCAAATCTCAGGAGGCACATTGGTGGCCATGGGTGGTGGCACAAGCTATCCTAACTCATCTTCCTCACAGCCCTCTCTTGCGTTCAGCACATCGATAGCTTCGGGCAACTATCTGACGATAGACGATGCCAGCAAGAACATCTTAGGCTACCAAGTGACCCGAACCTACAGCAACGGAGCCACCTTCCTCATCACCTCTCCTAACCTGAGCAACGGCACCAGTTACACGGTGAGCAGCGGGGCTGAGCTGAGTGGTGGAACAGTATGGCACGGACTAGTTTTGGGAGCTGCCGTGAGCAAGGCTGGAACATCGTTAGGAAGCGTCAGTGCTTCGGTCACTGCCGGCAACAATGGCAGAAGGTAACATTCAATTGGTTTTGACATTGCGCATGACATACGAGAACAGACTCAAGATACAGGAAAACGTTATCTACATCACACTGTGGACAATGACCTTTCTCGTCCCGTTGGCAGCCCTCATCCTCCGTAACGGTGAAGGAACAGAGGATAGCTTCAGCTGGGCCGACCTGCTCTCCACATGGAAAGAATTACTCCCCTTCCTTATACTGTTCTTGGTGCACAACTTTGCGGTGACGCCATTTCTCTTCAAGAAACAGCAACGCAGCACCTACTTCATAATCACGGCCTGCCTGTTGGTGATGTTCGCGACCTATACAGCCGCGCTGAAGAACAATCGGCCACGCCCACAAGGGCCACCGCCCACCCAGAACGAGGTACAAAGGCCGCCTATGCCCGAAAGTAACAACACCCCACCCGACCCTCCGAAAGACGAGAACGGAATTCCCATGCCCCCTAAAGAGCAGATGGACCGTCAGCAGCCGCCTCAAGGGGCCGAAAGCAGAAAGCCGGAACCACAGTTCGATGACAACAACCATTCCTTGATGGGGCAACCCGTCGTGTCACGCACCCTCATCGCCCTTTTGCTCATCGGCATGAACTTAGGCATCAAGGAGTACTTTCGTTCCATCAAGGGAGAGAAAGACATGGAAGAATTGCGCCGACAGCACTTGGAACAGGAACTGGAATATCTGCGCTATCAGATAAACCCACACTTCTTCATGAACACGCTGAACAATATCCACGCCTTGGTGGACATAGATCCCGAGCAAGCCAAGAGCACCATCGTGGAACTGTCGAGACTGATGCGCTACGTGCTCTACGATGGGTCACGCCCTACTATACCACTGGTGAAAGAAACAGAATTTCTGCAACACTACATCGCACTGATGCGCCTTCGCTATAGTGACTCGGTACGTATAGAGGTAGATATTCCTGAAGAGATACCTGATGTCCAGGTGCCTCCGCTACTCTTTATATCCTTTGTGGAAAATGCGTTCAAGCATGGCATCAGCTACCAGTCGGAATCGTTTATCATGACTTCATTCAATGTACGTGACGGCTTCATCTCTTTCAGTTGCATCAACAGCAAGCATGAGACCAATCAAGACCCTCACAGCGGCATTGGTCTGGAGAACACACAGAAACGCCTGAAGCTGCTTTATCAAGACAACTACACCTTCAACATCAACGAGAATAACAAGACCTACGAAGTTTTACTTAAAATACCTGTAAGCTATGATCAGATGTCTGGCGATTGATGATGAGCCGTTGGCACTCAGTCAGTTGAAGAATTATATCAGTAAGGTGCCTTTCCTTGAGTTGGTAGAGGCTTGTCAGAACCCTATTGCGGCGATGAAAATTCTTTCAGAGCGGCAGATAGATGCCATTTTCTTGGACATCAACATGCCCGACCTCAATGGACTCAGCTTCGTGAGGACATTGATGAATCCGCCACTTGTGGTATTCACCACCGCTTATTCGGAGTATGCCATCGAAAGCTATAAAGTAGATGCCGTGGACTACCTGCTAAAACCCTTTGGGTTTGATGACTTCCAACGGGCTGCCAACAAAGTGCTACGACAGTATGAGCTGACACATGCCGGTATGACCACGTCTGACAAGGGCACGACACCCAAACCTGTTGCCGAAGATGGTGATATCATCTTTGTCAAGACGGAATACAAAGTGGTCAGCATCAACATCGTTAAAATACGTTACGTGGAAGCCATGAGCGAATACCTGCGCATATATTTGGATGACGAGTCTAAACCCATCACTGCCCTGCTCAGCATGAAAAAACTGGAGGAACGACTGCCTCAGCAGTTCATGCGTGTGCATCGCTCATATATCGTGAACTTGCAGAAGATTCAGGAAGTGGCACGTGGCCGCATCTTGATGGACAAAGACACTCACATCCCTGTAGGTGACAGCTACAAGGATGCCTTCAGTGATTATTTAGAAAAAAGATCGCTGATAAAATAAAAACAAGTAAACTTGCATTTTCGTTCGCCTTGCACTATCTTTGCAGCTACAATAAAAACACTAACTTTACAATTTATATTTATGAACGCTAAAATGATGATGGTCGTGGCAGGTGCAGCCCTGCTCGGCCTGTCCAGCTGTAACGGACAGAAATGGACTGAAGAGTCTAAAGGCTCTTATAACCTTGTTACACAACCTGGCGGACAAACCTTGGGTTATTCTCCAGAGTCTGGTGTAAAACTGCTCACTGATGGTGGATTTGCTTTTAAAGACCTGAACCGTAATGGTACGCTTGATCCTTATGAGGACTGGCGTCTGGATCCAAAAACTCGTGCTACAGACCTGGCTAAGCAACTCTCTATCGAAGAGATTGCCGGCTTGATGCTCTACAGCGCACACCAATCTATCCCTGCTGCTGCTATGGGCGGTCGGGGTGCTGCTCCTACATACAATGGCAAGCCTTTTGAGGAGAGCGGTGCCAAGGCATCAGACCTGAGTGATGCTCAGAAGAAGTTCTTGGCAGAAGATAACTTACGTGCCGTATTGGTTACCCGTGTACAGAGCCCAGAAGTGGCTGCTGAGTGGAACAACAATGTTCAGGCATTCGTAGAAGGTCTGAATCATGGTATCCCTGCTAATAATAGTTCTGACCCTCGTCATGAGACCTCTTCAGATGCTGAGTACAACTACGGTGCTGGTGGCCAGATTTCACTTTGGCCTTCTTCACTGGGTATGGCCGCAACCTTCGATCCGAACTTGATGAAGAGCTTCGGGCAGATTGCTTCTCAGGAGTATCGTGCCCTGGGTATAGCCACCGCCCTTTCTCCACAAGTTGACCTCGCTACCGATCCACGTTGGAGTCGCTTCAGCGGAACTTTCGGTGAAGGCACTAAGTTGGCTACCGACCTCGCACGCGCTTACTGCGACGGTTTCCAGACTTCTCCTGTAGAGTTGGCTATCGACGGTGCTTGGGGGTATCAGAGTGTGAACGCCATGGTGAAGCACTGGTATGGTTACGGAGCTCAGGAAGCTGGTCGTGACTCTCACTACAACTATGGCAAGTATGCCGTTTATCCTGGTGAAAACCGTGAGGAGCATAAGCTTTCTTTCACAGAGGGTGCATTCAAACTGCAAGACGGTACACAGATGGCTTCTGCCGTGATGCCTATCTACAGTATTCTGTTCAATCAGGATCCAAGTGGAGAAAACCGCGGTGGTAGCTTCAGTAAGTGGATGATTGAGGATCAGCTGCGTACAGAAAACAACTTTGACGGTGTGGTTTGTACCGACTGGATGATCACTGCAGACAATAACTCTGTAGCTGCTTTTGACGGCAAGTGCTGGGGTGTAGAGACGATGACCGTAGCTCAGCGCCACTATGAGATTCTGAAGGCTGGTGTGGATCAGTTCGGTGGTAACAACGACAAGGGTCCGGTGCTTGAGGCCTATCAGATGTGGGTAGACGACTTCGGCAAGGAGAGTGCTGACGCTCGTTTCCAGAAGTCAGCTTATCGCCTGCTGCTCAATGTATTCCGCACAGGTCTGTTCGAGAATCCTTACCTCGATCCACAGGAATCTGCTTCTATCTTAGGTAGAAGTGACTTTATGGAGGCTGGTTACAATGCTCAGCTGAAGTCTGTGGTGATGCTGAAGAACCACAATAACACTCTGCCTCAGACTGATAATAAGAAGAAGGTTTATATTCCTAAGCGTCATGAGACCCGTTCACAGGGCTTCTTCGGTGCAACTGGTGAGGATCGTTGGGTAGATCCAGTAAATCTGGACTTGGTTAAAAAATACTTCGAGGTTGTAGAGACTCCTGCTGAGGCCGACTTCGCTATCGCCTTCATCCAAGCTCCTAACAGCGGTGCTGGCTACAGCACTGAAGATGCACAGCGTGGTGGCAACGGCTACATGCCTATCAGCTTGCAATACAATGACTATACAGCTACTTTTGCACGCGCTACTTCTATCGCAGGTGGTGACCCTCTGGAGAACTTCACCAACCGTACTTACAAGGGTAAGACCGTGAAGACCAGCAATAAGGACGACCTGAAGATGGTGGTTGACACTAAGGCTAAGATGGGTAGCAAACCTGTTATCGTAGTGTTGAATACTGGTAAGCCAGTGATTCCAGCTGAGTTTGAGGGTAAGGCAGATGCTATCTTAGTAAGCTTCGGTGTACAGAATCAGGCTATCTTCGACATCATCAGCGGTAAGGCAGAGCCTTCTGGCTTGCTGCCTATGCAGATGCCTGCAGACATGAAGACTGTTGAGCAGCAGAATGAGGACGTTCCTCGCGACATGGTTTGCTACAAGGATGCAGACGGTAACCTCTATGACTATGCCTTCGGCATGAACTGGAGTGGTGTCATCAATGATGCTCGTGTTCAGTCTTACAAGTAATACATATTGGAATGATAGGAAATTACAAGATAGTGACGCTCTGTGGAAGTACCCGCTTCAAAGAGCAATTCATGCAGGCTCAGAAAGAGCTTACCCTGCAAGGGTGCATCGTGATCTCCGTGGGACTGTTCGGTCACTCTGGTGATGCTGAAGTTTGGACAGAAGGCACCAAAGCCATGCTGGACGACATGCACCTCAGGAAGATAGACATGGCGGACGAGATTTTCGTCATCAACGTGGATGGCTATATCGGAGAGAGCACACGTAGGGAAATAGCCTATGCCAAACAGACAGGCAAGCCAGTGCGCTATCTATGTGAACCTTCATAAATGAAGAAGGGGGTGCCCAAACGGACACCCCCTCTTTTTATGCTGTTTACTTACGGAATGGTGGTTTCACCACTTGAGCTTTCAGCTTACGCCCACGCACATCAATCAGGATGTCAGTACCAGGCTTGGAATAAGCCGTCTTAACGTACCCCAGACCTATGCCAATCTTACGTGTAGGCGACATGGTTCCGCTGGTGACCTGCCCTATCTCCTCGCCATCTGCACTGAGAAGTGGATAATGCTCACGAGGGATGCCACGATCTATCATCTCAAAGCCGACCAACTTACGCTGAACGCCCTCCTTCTTCTGCTGTTCCAAAGCTGCACGGTTGACGAAGTCCTTACCTTCCACGAATTTGGTGATCCATCCTAAGCCAGCCTCCAATGGAGAAGTGGTGTCACTGAGGTCGTTGCCATAAAGGCAGAAGCCCATCTCCAGGCGCAAGGTATCACGGGCTCCAAGTCCGATAGGACGGATGCCGAACTCCTTTCCTGCCTCGAATACTGCCTCCCAAATCTGATCTGCATCTTCTGGATAGAAATACAGTTCAAAACCACCAGCGCCAGTATAGCCCGTATTAGAGATAATCACATCTTTTACGCCTGCAAAGGCTCCGTGGGTGAAGTGATAATAAGGCACAGCAGAAAGGTCAATATCCGTCAGCTTCTGCAATGTAGCCAATGCCTTAGGGCCTTGTACGGCCAACTGAGCCGTATTATCGCTGGAATTCTGCAATTCTGCACCCGCCTCATTATGGTTCACGCACCAGTTCCAATCCTTCTCAATGTTGGCGGCATTTACCACCAGCAGGTATTTCTCTGGCTCGTAGTAATACACTATCAGATCGTCCACAATACCACCTGTCTCATTAGGGAAACAAGTATATTGTGCCTGACCAATGGTAAGAGCTGCCACATTATTGGAGGTTACGTGCTGCAGAAAGGCCAATGCATTGGGACCTTTCACCCAGAACTCTCCCATGTGGGAAACATCGAACACGCCTACGCCTTCGCAAACAGCCATGTGCTCCTGTATGATACCACCAGGATACTCTATAGGCATGTTATAGCCAGCGAACTCGTGCATCTTAGCACCAAGGGCGATGTGCCGCTCGGTAAATGGAGTAGTTTTCATAATTGAAGATTGAAGATTGAAAATTGAAAATTAAGATATTTGGGCGGTAAGCTCACTGATTTTTACCACAACCATCATGGCCTTCTCCAGATTTGGAACAGGCAGGAACTCAAAGCGTCCGTGGAAGTTCAGGCCGCCCGCGAAGATATTAGGGCAAGGGAGTCCCTTGAATGAAAGCTGGGCACCATCCGTACCACCACGAATAGCCTTCACCTTCGGCTCTACGCCAGCTGCCTTCATACCAGCCTTGGCCAAGTCGATGACATGCATTACAGGCTCTATCTTCTCACGCATGTTGTAGTATTGGTCGCGTAGCTCCAATGTGGCGATTTCCTCTCCATATTGCTGGTTGATGAAGGCCACCACCTGCTGCACCTTCTCCTTACGAGCCTCAAACTTCTGACGGTCGTGGTCGCGGATAATGTAGCTCAGCGTGCTCTTTTCTATATCGCCGTTCATGCCCACTAAGTGATAGAAGCCTTCATAGCTCTCTGTATGTGCTGGAGTCTCTGCTGCTGGAAGCAAACCCATAAACTCACCTGCCACCAACATGGAGTTGATCATCTTATTCTTGGCATATCCAGGGTGTACATTACGTCCCTTGATGGTGATTTTAGCAGCGGCTGCATTGAAGTTCTCAAACTCCAACTCGCCCAGTTCGCCGCCATCCATCGTATAACCCCATGCACAGCCGAACTTCTCCACATCGAATTTATGAGCACCCAGTCCAATCTCTTCGTCTGGATTGAATCCCATGCGTATCTTGCCATGCTTGATTTCTGGATGTTCTTTCAGATAAACCATAGCACTCACAATCTCTGCAATGCCAGCCTTATCGTCGGCGCCAAGCAGTGTGTGACCATCAGTTACGATGATATCTTCACCGATATGATCCAGCAATTCTGGGAAACGCCCAGGGGAGAGAACGATACCTTCGGCAGCATCGAGCGCTATGTCGCCTCCATCGTATTTCTCCACGATACGTGGACGTACATCCTTACCGCTCATGTCGGGACTGGTATCCATATGCGCAATGAAGCCGATGGTAGGCACAGGCTTATCGGTGTTTGCTGGAAGTGTGGCATAAAGGTAGCCATTGTCATCCAGTTCTATCTCCTCGAAGCCGAGGCTTTCCAACTCTTCCTTCAGATACTTAGCAAAAACCATCTGCCCAGGTGTGCTAGGCGTGACACCACTCTCCTCACTCGACTGTGTATCGAAGCTGGTGTATTTCAAAAATCGTTCAAGTAATTCCATGATATTATTTAATTGAAAAAAGATTACTCATTGAATGGTAACGTGAGTCCACTGTTCTTGGTATGTTTCTCCTTATAGAAGCAGCTGGAACCGTCGAAGCAATGGGTGCAGAGCTTGCACTTAGGCAGACCGATAGACTTCACCAATGTCTCCAGAGGATTGAATTTCAGTGAAGAAAGACCAAAACGCTGACGTATCACCTCTACCATTTTCTCGTATTCTGGCGAGCCTGTCTTGGTATAAGCCTCAACGTTCTTATTCGGGTCGCCCTCCAACTCCTGGATCACTCGGCGCGTGATAAGCTCCATCTCACTCTTAGAAATGGAGAAGTTGATGAACTGGCACGCATAGATCAATGGTGGACATGAGATGCGTACATGCGCCTCTTTCACCCCATAGTCATAGAGCATCTTCACATTGTCACGAAGTTGCGTTCCACGAACAATGGAGTCATCGCAGAAGAGCAACCGCTTGCCATCCAGCATGGCGTGGTTAGGAATCAGCTTCATCTTAGCCACCAAATTTCGCATTTCCTGCCTTGAAGGGGTGAAGCTACGGGGCCAAGTTGGCGTATATTTAGAGATAGCCCGATGATAAGGTTTTCCCCTACCCTCTGAGAAGCCTAAAGCCATGCCAACACCAGAATCTGGTATGCCACAGACGCAGTCTATCTCGTTCTTGTCTACCTTACCCATTTCCAAGCCACTCTTGAAGCGTGCATCTTCCACGTTGATACCTTCATAGCTGCTGGTGGGGAAACCGTAATAAACCCAGAGGAAGGAGCAAATCTGCATCTCCTCATTAGGTTTACGTAGCTGTGTGATACCGTCTGCCTTGATGTGCAAGATTTCACCAGGACCTACATAGCGGTCTATCGCGTAGTCCAGATTAGGGAAGCTGCTGCTCTCGCTGCTTGCTGCATAGGCTCCGTCTTTCCTTCCAATTACAATAGGCGTACGACCCAGGGCGTCACGGGCAGCGATGATGCCGTTCTCGGTGAGAATCAGCATGGAGCAAGATCCCTTGATATGGCGATATACATTCTCAATGCCATCGACAAAGTCCTTCCCCTGCACGATGAGCATGGCGATAAGTTCTGTTTGATTGGTCTGACCAGAGTTCTGCTCTCCGAAGTGGTGCTTGGCTTTTAGCATCAGGTCTTCCAGTTCCTTCATATTGTTCACCTTGGCCACTGTCACTATAGAGAAGCGCCCTAAATGGGAGTTGAAGATAATAGGTTGAGGATCAGTATCGCTGATGACGCCAATGCCGCTACCGCCCTTGAACTTAGGCAGTTCATCCTCAAAGCGTGAACGGAAATAACCGTTCTCCAGATTGTGGATAGAGCGGGCAAACTTGCCTTCTTTCTCATTATATGTCACCATGCCACCACTTTTGGTACCCAGATGGCTGTTGTAATCGGTACCATAAAACAAATCTGTTGCGCACTCGGCGCGGGTCACTGTTCCAAAAAAGCCTCCCATAGCTAATTCTTTTTATTTCTTTTTTCTATATTTTGCAAGTCCTGTTTGCAGGAACTCCACATATTTATCCACATCTTCATCGTATGCATACGACTTGTTAAGCGGATTGCCATCATTGTCTATCAGCACATAGAACGGTTGGGCATTAGCACCGAACTTCATGCGCTGCAAATAGCTCCACTTATCACCCAGTGTACGCAGCTTTCGTTCCTGTCCGTTCTCCTGTACAATAATAGGTTCAGGCAGTTTCGTTTTATTGTCCACATAGAGTGTGATAAGCACATACTCATTGTTCATCAAGTCGGCCACGGTATTATCAGTCCATACGGCCAGCTCCATCTTTCGGCAGTTCACACAACCATAACCAGTGAAATCAAGCATCACTGGCTTACCCACCCTACGGGCATATTCCATTCCGAGGTCATAATCGTCAAACTGCGCATGCACCTCGTTCTTATAGAGATTCAGGTCTTGCGTGTACATAGGCGGCGCAAAGGCACTGACAGCCTTCAGCGGAGCTCCCCAGAGGCCTGGTACCATATAAACGGCAAATGCCAGCGAGATAAGTGCCATGAAGAAGCGAGGCACGCTCACACGCGTATCATCATCGTCGTGTGGGAACTTAATCTTACCCAGCAGATAAACGCCCAACAGGGCAAATATCACAATCCAAAGAGCCAAGAAAGTCTCACGGTCGAGGATGTGCCAACCGTATGCCAAATCGGCCACAGAGAGGAACTTCAGTGCAAAAGCCAACTCAATAAATCCCAACGTCACCTTAATAACATTCATCCAACCACCACTCTTGGGCATCTGCTTCAGCCAAGTGGGGAACAGCGCGAAGAGCGTGAACGGCAGTGCCAAGGCAATGGCAAAGCCCAGCATGCCAATGGTAGGTGCCAGAATGCTGCCCGTAGTAGAAACCTCTACTAACAAGAATCCGATGATAGGGCCTGTGCATGAGAAGCTTACCAATGAAAGTGTGAAGGCCATGAGGAAGATACTGATAAGTCCGGTAGTCTCCTCAGCCTTACTATCTACAGCGGTAGTCCACTTCGATGGCAGTGTGATCTCAAAGGCTCCGAAGAATGATGCCGCAAACACCACCAACATCAGGAAGAAGAAGATGTTGAATATGGCATTGGTAGAAAGAGCATTGAGGGCACTGGCACCAAAAATAAGCGTCACGGCCAGTCCTAAAGTCACATATATCACGATGATAGCCAAGCCATAAGTAATAGCATCACGGATACCCTTCTTCTTGTCCTTGCTTCGCTTCAGGAAGAAGCTCACCGTCATAGGGATGATAGGCCACACGCAAGGAGTGAAGAGTGCCAGCAGACCACCTAAAAAGCCAGCGAAGAAGATATAAAGCCAAGAGCGGTCGGTGGTTCCTGATGTTTCGCCTAACGCCTTCAACTGGTCGACCACTGGTGCCCAAAGAGCAGAGCCGATGCCTCCTACGCTTGTTGCCAAAGACTCTGCTGGGGCATCTGCCACAGAAGGAGCAGCTTCAGAGGGTGACTCTATAGGAAGAGGCTCCGTCACAGCCACAGCAGCAGGAGTCTCTGAGGCAGCGGCTGGCACCTCTGCCGTGCCACTGAAACTGAAGTCCAGATCAGTAGGAGGCAGACAGTTTTGGTCATTGCAAGCCCCATATTCCAAATAGCCTTCTATGCGCCACGGACCGCCCGTCAGTTTAAGTTTCTGCACAAACTGTGCCTCATTCTCAAACCAGCGCACTTGCATTTCGAAAAGTTTGTCATAGTCGGAGATCTCATTCCCCATCGGGGTTAGTTTTCCATCCAAGATGACACCTGTGAGCTGCTCTACCTCCAAAGTAGCTGCGATAGGACCGCCATCGCCCAAATCGGTAGAATACACATGCCACCCCCTGTCTATCTTTCCCGTGAAGATAATTTCGGCTTCAGTAGCCGACACTTTGCGTAGTTCCTGTGTAAAGGTCACAGGTTCTTGAATTTGTGGAAGCGCAGTTATTGCAAGGAGCAGACCAACAACCGCGAGAATAAATCTTTTCATATTGTGGCGTGAATTAAATTTCGTAGTCCACACACGAGCGAGCCTCTTTCAGTTCTGCCAGCAGTTTTGCTGCTGCTACATGGCTGGGGTGAACCGAATATGCCTTCACATCTTCCAATGTGTCGAACTCGCTGTAAAGAGCGATGTTCCACTGCTCAGCAGGATTGATGTTAATACCCACCTCTACCTTACGAATGAAGGGAATCACAGCAGGCAATGCTTCGATGGCTTGCTTAAAAGCCAGTGCCGTAGCCAGTTTCGCATCTTCTGCGGCCTCGGCCTTCAACTTAAAAAGAACAATATGCTTTACCATAAAAACGCTGTTTAGAAATTCAATGCAAAGGTAATAATTTTTTCTGATATCTGCAATAGGACGGGAATGCTTTCTGCCAAACATTACACGTTTCAACGTTTCAACATTACAATAAGGATTTCCGACCGTCTGGGAATAGGTAATAGATTGTAAGTATATAGTATATTATTATAATATATATATATATATATTATAATAAGCTCTATATATATGCTCTCTGGAGCGAGGTGCAAAAAGCTTATTGTAATGTTGAAACGTTGAAACGTGTAATGTTTTTTGCACCATCGCCCTGCCAGACTAAACCGCCGCTTTACGATGGCTAAAGTGCCGCTTTAGCAGGGCTAAACCGCCACTTTAGCCATGCCCCACCCCCATTAACAGATTTTCACACATTACGGGGGTACAAATTTGGCAGTGTGCCAGCAATTCACTACTTTTGTATCAATTATAATGAAATACCGCAAATTATGCTGATAATCGGAATTGCCGGCGGAACAGGCTCTGGGAAGACCACCGTCGTAAAGAAAATCATTGAGAGTCTGCCACAGGGCGAAGTGGTGCTGCTGCCACTGGACTCTTATTACAAGGATAGCAGCAACGTGCCTGCCGACCGTAGGCAGCTCATCAATTTCGACCATCCCAATGCCTTCGACTGGGACTTGCTGCATGAGCATGTGAAGGCACTGCGTGAGGGGAAAGACATTGAGGAACCCACCTATGACTACATCACCAGCTCACGACTGCCAGAAACCCTGCACATTGAGCCACGCGAAGTAATCATCGTAGAGGGGATCTTGGCACTCTACGACCAGAAGCTGCGCGACATGATGGACCTGAAGATCTTCGTGGATGCAGATCCAGACGAACGCCTCATCCGTGTGATCAAACGTGATATGAAGTCGCGCGGACGTACAGCAGAGATGGTGATGGAACGCTACATGCGCGTACTGAAACCCATGCACGAGCAGTTCATAGAACCCTGCAAGAGCTATGCAGACCTCATTGTACCTCAGGGTGGAAGCAATCTGGTGGCCATTGACATCCTGGCCATGTTTATCCACCGCCACATACAGCAGTAGGACATGCGCCGTCAACTGTTCATCGGCCTCTGGCTACTCATAAGCCTGTGCTGCTATGTGGGTTGCAAGCAGCAAGAAATGCCTCAGACTCCAGACATCATGGAGCAGATCAAGGAGCGGGACACACTGACTGTGCTAACGCTCTACAGCTCCACCTCTTATTTTCTATACCGCGGACAGGACATGGGCTACCAGTATGAGTTAGGCCATCAGTTCGCACGCAGCTTAGGAGTACAGCTGAAGGTGAAGGTGGCTCGGAGCATTGATGAATTAGTACAGCGCCTCAATGCGGGGGAAGCAGACCTCATCACCTATAACCTACCCATTACCAATGAGATGAAAGACAGTGTGATCTACTGCGGTGAAGAAAACGTCACACATCAAGTCATCGTGCAGCGGGCTGGTTCTCGGAGAAATCCTGCCCTCACAGACGTGACCCAACTGGTAGGTAAGGATGTCTATGTGAAACCAGGCAAGCATCTGGAACGATTGGAGAACCTGAATCAAGAATTAGGGGGCGGCATCAACATCCACATGGTGGCAGAGGACAGCATCTCCGAAGAAGACGTCATCAGACAGGTACATGAAGGGAAGATAGCCTATACGGTCAGTGATGACGACATCGCCCGACTGAACCAGACTTACTATCCACGTTTGAATGTTGGTTTGGCCATTAGCTATGACCAGCGTGCCTCATGGGCTGTAAGGAAAGATAGCAAGATACTGGCCGACCTGGCCGACAGATGGCATGAAGAGAACGCGACCTCTCAAGCCCACAGTGCCAGCATGAAACGTTATTTCGAGCAAGGGAAGGAAATCACCCACTCCCCAATTCTCTCTCTTGAAGACGGAAAGATTTCCATTTATGATGATCTATTTAAGAAATATGCCAAGGAGATAGATTGGGATTGGCGAATACTGGCATCCCTGGCCTATACTGAGAGCAACTTCGATACTACCGCTGTATCATGGGCAGGAGCACTGGGACTGATGCAGCTCATGCCACGTACAGCCAGAATCATGGGCATGCCCGAGGGAATGGAACAGAATGCAGAAGAAAGCATCAAGGCTGCCACAAAATACATTGGCGTGATGATGGAAGATTATGCAGAGATACCCAAGGAAGAACGTATGAAATTCGTACTTGCTGCATACAACTCTGGTGAAGGTCATGTGAATGATGCCCGTGCCTTGGCTGAGAAATACGGAGCTGACAAGAACCTATGGACCGACAATGTTGAAAAGTACTTACTGCTGAAAAGTAATGAGCAATACTTCAAAGACCCCGTGGTGAAGTTTGGCTACTTCCGCGGCAGCACAACCTATGCTTTCGTCCGTGAAATCTTAGAACGGGTAGAAATGTATGACTCTTCGGGAATCAAACGTTGAAAAGCTTCAGCCCCTTAGCTCGGGCTTCCTCAATGCTTACCCTACCTTCCGTTTTTTCTGAACGCTGATCACGCAGGGATTGGTATTGCTTTTGTAGTTCTTTCTCCAACTTAGAACGTTGCTGCGGATTCATCAGTTGTGCAGCCGCACGTGCATTCTGGGAGGCATCCTTCATGTGAAGCACGGGAGCATGGTATACAGGAGCTATCTTTAAGGCCGTATGCATCAAAGAGGTAGTAGCTCCTCCTATCAGCAGGGGGATGTGAAGTCCTGCCTTCTCCAGTTCTACAGCCACATGCACCATCTCATCGAGTGATGGAGTGATGAGTCCGCTGAGTCCTATCACATCCACCATCTCCTCCTTTGCCCGCTGTACGATGGTCTCTGCTGGCACCATCACTCCGAGGTCTATGATTTCATAACCATTGCACGCCATCACCACCGAAACGATGTTCTTTCCGATATCGTGGACATCGCCTTTCACGGTTGCCATCAGCACCTTACCCGCAGAGGCTGCCCCGTGTTGCTTTTCCTGCTCTATGACTGGCTGCAAGATAGCCACAGCCTGCTTCATTGTTCGAGCCGTCTTCACCACTTGTGGAAGGAACATCTTCCCTGCTCCGAAGAGATCGCCCACTTTGTTCATACCAGCCATGAGCGGACCTTCGATGATGTCCACAGCATGAGGATACTTCTGCAGTGACTCCTTTAAGTCTTCTTCCAAATGGTCACCCACGCCTTTGACAAGGGCTTGTTGTAAGCGCTCCTCTACCGACAAAGATACCCTTTGTACATCTGTAGCATTGTCTGTACTCTCACGCTGTACTTGAAGCGTATTCGCTTTCTCAATCAGCCGCTCTGCTGCATCAGGCCTGCGATTTAACACCACATCCTCTATACAATCCAGCAAGTCGGCAGGGATGTCTGTATAGAGCACGGAAGCCGATGGATTCACGATGCCCATATCCATGCCTTGCTGAATGGCATGATAAAGAAAGACGGCATGCATGGCCTCACGTATGTAGTTGTTGCCCCTGAACGAGAAAGACAGATTGCTCACGCCCCCGCTTACATGCGCTCCAGACAGATGACTGCGAATCCATCCTGCCGCACGGATAAAGTCCACCGCATAATTGGCATGCTCCTCCATGCCCGTAGCTATGGCCAAAATATTAGGATCGAAGATGATGTCTTGAGGAGCAAAGTGAACTTTATCCACCAAAAGTTGATAGGCACGCTCACAAACCTCCACCTTACGCTCATAAGTATCAGCCTGCCCATGCTCATCAAATGCCATTACCACTACAGCTGCACCATAGCGACGTATGGTGCGGGCATGCTCCAGGAACACGTCCTCACCCTCTTTCAAGGAGATGGAATTCACGATGGCTTTACCTTGCAGACACTCCAAACCTGCGACGATCACCTCCCATTTCGAAGAATCGATCATGATGGGAACACGGGCAATCTCAGGTTCAGACATAATGAGATTCAGGAAGTTCACCATCTCAGTTTTCGCATCCAGCAAGCCGTCATCCATATTGATATCAATGACCTGAGCACCGTCTTCCACCTGCATACGGGCTATCGATAGTGCCTCATCATATTTCTTCTCATTGATCAGTCGTAAGAATTTGCGAGAACCTGCCACATTGCACCGCTCACCTACATTTACGAAGTGATTCTCTGGTTTCACTTCCAGCAACTCCAAACCAGAAAGCATCAGATTTCCTGTAGGTTCTATAGGCTGACGCGGCACGGCATGTGCCACAAGAGGTTGATAAGCTGCGATATAAGCATCAGTGGTACCACAACAGCCTCCTATAATATTTACCAGTCCTTCTTCCAAGAAAGCACAGACTTCCGAAGCCATGTGTTCTGGTGTCTCGTCATATTGCCCCAAGCTATTAGGAAGGCCTGCATTGGGATAGGCTGTGATATAATAAGGTGCACGTCGAGCCAACTGCTCCAGATAAGGTTTCATGTCATGTGCGCCAAAAGAGCAGTTTAAACCAATGGAGAAAGGATGCGCGTGTTGCAAAGAAGCAAGAAACGCCTCCAAGGTCTGTCCCGATAGAGTCCGTCCCCCATCAGATACCGTAACAGACAGCATCAGAGGTACTTCCCGACCAACTATCTTCATGGCTTCTTCTGCGGCATAGACAGCTGCCTTGGCATTTAGGGTATCGAAGATGGTCTCTATGAGCAAGGCATCTACCCCACCCTCCAGCAATGCAGCCATCTGTACGACATAAGCCTCTGATAATTCTTGAAAAGTGAGTGAACGATAAGCTGGATTATTGATGTCAGGGCTCATGGAGCAGGTCTTATTGGTAGGGCCAACGGAACCTGCGACAAAACGAGGTTTCTCAGGGTTCTTCGCCGTATATTCATCGGCTAAAGCACGGGCCAATCTTGCCGCTGCGACATTGATACCTCGCACTAAAAAGGCGGTTTGATAGTCGGACTGGCTGACGGCGGTAGCATTAAAAGTATTTGTCTCAATGATATCGGCTCCTGCCTCCAAGTATTTCCGATGAATATCTGCCACCACATCAGGACGCGTCAGACAGAGCAGGTCGTTGTTTCCTTTCAACTGACCAGGAATGTCTCGTAGAAGGTTTCCTCGGAAGTCTTCTTCTGTCAAGTTGTATTGCTGTATCATGGTGCCCATGGCTCCGTCTAAGACTAAGACCCGCTCACGCACCAGTTGTGCTAACGTCTTCATCGTTTATGGTTTATTTCATGAACATGCGAGCCATCTGCCGCTTGTCGTCTTTCTCCTTGAGTGATTCACGCTTGTCATACTCCTTCTTTCCCTTTGCCAAGGCGATGACCAATTTGGCCAGTCCTTTCTCATTGATGAAAAGTCGCACAGGAACGATGGTATAGCCAGGACTCATGGAGGCTCGCTTCAGTTTGACAAGCTCTTTTCTGGTAAGAAGTAACTTACGGTCACGCTTTGTATCGTGATTGTTGAAAGTACCGAAGAGGTAATGGGCAATATGCATGTTTTTCACCCAGAGCTCATCAAGTTCGAAGAAACAATACGTATCCACCAGGCTGGCCTTACCCTGACGTATGGATTTAATCTCCGTACCTGTAAGTACCAAGCCTGCCGTATAGGTCTCAACAAACGCATAGTCGAACGAGGCCTTCTTATTCTTGATGTTTATGTCTGTCTGTTTATGCATCAGTTCAAAAGCACAGTTAGTTTATTAAATAAGACCAGAATCAGCCAAGGGCAAACCAGCAAGACAATAGAAGCCAAAGTAGTGAATCTAAGGCGGTTATTCTCATTTACATGCATCAGAGTATCAGCTCCCTCCCACACGATGTAGATGGTGTAGAAGCTAAGCAGCACCACCAAGATAAGGAAGTCTGGAAGGATGCCATAAATAATCTGCAACAAGAGAACCACTACCAACGAATAGCCTGTGAACTGCTGAGCTAATGGTAGGTTATCGGCCAAGCCCTCTACCTTTACACCTATCTGGTTGATGAGGTAGGCTGACAGATAGAACCCGCCAAAAAGAGACACTGCCACAGCACAGCACTGCGTCATGGCCTCTTGATAATTCTCAGGACTGCTCCACCCTACATCAAACAATACTCCGATAAACACAGAAAGACCAGCCAGTGCAATGAGTGGATAGACAAACTCTATCATCACCAACTGGCGGCTTTCAAGACTGATTTCCTCCCAAGCCTTGGCTGGAGAGGAAATCAGAAGCATAATCCGTTTAAATAAACTATTGTAGTTCAATGTCAGAAATTATAATCAAACGTATAAGTCTCTTCTTTAGCATAAGACAAATCGCTGCCATCCTCACTGGTCATAGCCTTTATAGTGATTTTCTTCAGAGTATTGCCCATAGCCTTGAAGTCAGACACAATATAACGCAGGTCGAAAGCCTGATAATTGAACATGGCAAAACCTCTGCCTGTATCTGGATCTGTCACCTTATCAGTAAGGGTGAATACCAACGTATCATCACCAGAAGCGTATGGCTCAAGCGCCAAAACAAAACGATGCTTAGCTATCTCTACAGCCATCTCATTATCTTCCACGATACTAGTACTACGGAAAACCACAGGAATTATCAGATAGTCTTTGTCAAACATGAAAGGAGCCAGAGCTCTTGGAGCATAGTTAATAGCATACAACGGAATGTTTTCATCATTGGGATAATCTGCCTTGTTAATCACTCCGAAAGGATTCATAATACTCGTAGGTTCTGAATTCAAAGTCACAGTTACCTGACCTCCACTCACCGTACTAGGATCGTAAGCTACAGTAAACTGGTAAATTCCATTGGTCAGCGTATAAATCACTGACGGAGTTTCTGGTATGATCTTGGTTCCATTGACATCATAGAAACAAGTGCCAGCCGTAGAACTATCATCAATCCTTGCCAACATCAGTTGGTTGATTCTGTCACCATCATGACCGCTGGTCGCACCACAGCCACTGAAACTGAGACACATAAGTGCCAGCATTGCGCATGCAAATAACTTAATCTTTTTCATATTCTTACTTTATTGGTGTGCAAATTTAATCTAAAGTTTCTATTTCAGCAAAATTTTCGATATGATTGTCTACATAATCTGCCACTTGAGCCGTATAGAGTTCCTCGTTTTCGATAAATGCATCGTCCAAGTCATTGAGCTCCTCGTACTGCTCATAGAGTGCCATGAATTCCTCATCACTACGCTCACGCTCTAAGTCATCTTTGCAGAGATCATAGATTTCCCGACCCTTATAGAGCAGCTTTGCCAAATCTGCCACTCCCCAGCTTTTCAGGGCCTTGGCGAAAGGATTATGGAAGATGTAGCTGCCATAGCCGTTCTGAATCAGTTGCACCAAGCCACCTTCTGTCACTTCATCCTTGAAAATCTTATAAGCCAACAACGTGTGCTGATCGGCATTCAGCAGTGCCATCTTCTCTGCCGTCCATTCACCACCCGTTTCTTTCAAGTAGGCATCTGCAAAGGCGTTGATGAAAGCATCCATGCCTTTCGAAGCAGCGTCTCTCAATGTAGCATCTGAAATCTTAATCATATCTATCTGTTTACTTAGTAAATGCAAAACTATAAAAATCTTGCATACGATAGATGAAAAATATAGCTAAAATTGATAAATTAGATATAAAAGTTTTCTTATCTTTGCAACAAAAACCACTAAATGCAAGTATATGAAAGAGTTTATCATCGTGGATGCACCCGACTTCAACAAGGAAGAGCTTCAGTTACTTTTCTATGAGAAAGAGGCAGATTTCTATCACCCACAAACGAAGGAGGAACTGACTGATTTAATGAAGCAGCATCCTCAAGCCGTGATTATCATAGACTATACGCCCGCAGACATGATGCGTGTGGACAAGCAATTGCAACTTCAGAGGAAAGAAGCCAATGCTGGCAGTGGCAAAGAACAACTTACCAAGACAGAGCTGCAGATTCTTAAGGAGATAGCTTTGGGAAAAACCACAAAGGAGATTGCCTTGGAGAAATTCGTCAGCTTCCACACCGTAAATACCCACCGAAAGAACATCTTCCGCAAATTAGGGGTGAACAATGTGCACGATGCCGTGAAATATGCCTTGCGTGCAGGCATCGTTGACCTGATGGAATATTACATCTGAAAATACCCTATTCTGCCATTTGCTGCAAGGCGGCTGCCAGAAGGGCTTCACCAGCATTGCCAAATGGCAGCACTGCTGAAGGGCTGGAAGTGTCTGAGACTCTTACGTCTGGAGTGAAACCTGTGAACTCTGCCTCTGTACCATTGGCATCAAACACCACGCCAGTGACCACGCGGAGCTGCAAACCAAACTCTGTATTGTCGAATACCTCTGTGGCATAGGTCTCTCCTGCCGTCGTACTTCCTACAACTACCACTGTCATGTAAGATTTCAAGCAATTAATGAGATGCTCTGGCAAGCCCTTGGTATTAGAACTAGTCAGCACATAGAGGGTAGAAAGATTCAGATTACTACCTCCTTGCGGAGTGCTCAGTATCAAGGTCGTTGGCCATTCTGGTTTCGCCTTACTGCTGTATTTCACTGTTGCCAAAGTCTGTCCAAGTGCGCTCGATGGAGCCAAAACAGAAGCTAAAAGCTGCATACCTTCTAACGTACTATTGGAATTATAACGCAAATCAAGCACCATATCTGTCACTCCCGCATTGGCAAATTCATTGCTGGCTGCTATAATGTCTGCACTTTCAGCCGTGAAGCGGTTGCAGAGCAGGTATCCCACTGTATGACTTCCCACAGAAAGGACGTTACGATAAGGTACGTCAAGGCGTTCATAGACAGCAGCTTCGCCCAATGGTGCATAGGCATAGGCAGAAATGTAGGACGTTTCCTCCCCTGTTTCATCAGTGACCACAGTATAACGCCCCATCGTCAGCAGATGGTCGGATCCGTCTTTAAGTACTTTCGATGAATTTTCTGATGTGATACCAGCCCCATCTACTTCCATGATCCAAGTGCCACGCTCTATGCCAGCAATGCCAGCAGGAGATCCTGGTTCCACATAGGTCACCAAGCCCGCATAGACATCCTCATCAGAAAGCTTAAGCATATTATAGGTCATACCATAATCGGCCTTAATAGTGGTCAATGAATCCAGTGATGTATATGAATCTTCCTCGTTTTTCACTGCAGAGAGGAAGGCATCATTGGTTGCGAAGTAGTTGGACGTGAGTTCCTTGGAGGCAGGCATATCTTCTACCCAAAGGTAGTGCTCTCGCATCACGCCATCTATCCAGAGATTGTCTGCCGTATATTCGTAGTAAGCCGGCCAGCGGTCTTCACCACAGGCACAGAGCAGCGTCAGGAGGGCTGCGAAGCATATTATTATATAAGGTGTTTTCTTCATCATTTCACAACTTCGCTGCGAAGATAGTGTAAAAATGGGAAAAAAGCACTATCTTTGTAGTCGATTTTTTAAAAAGGTACGCATGAATATTGCTGTATTACTTTCTGGTGGTGTAGATAGTTCCGTTGTGGTGCATCTGCTTTGTGAGCAGGGATACAAGCCTTCCTTGTTCTATATCCGCATTGGACGCGACGATGTGGAGGGCATGGATTGCAACATGGAGGAAGACTGGGAGATGTGTACAGCCGTAGCGCATAAGTATGGATTGCCACTGGAATTGGTAGACTTGCATCGCGACTATTGGGAGCATGTGGCGGCCTATGCCATCGATAAGATCAAGCGCGGATTCACGCCCAATCCTGATGTGATGTGCAACAAACTCATCAAGTTTGGCGTATTCGAGAAGCGTGTGGGAAAGGACTTCGACATCACAGCAACGGGGCATTATGCCACCACACATGTCATTGATGGGAAGACATGGCTTGGCACTGCCGTTGATCCTGTGAAAGACCAGACCGATTTCCTGGCACAGATAGACTACCTGCAGGTGTCTAAGCTGATGTTCCCGTTAGGCAATCTGATGAAGTCGGAAGTGCGTGCAGCTGCAGAGCGTGCCAAGCTCCCAACGGCCAAGCGCAAGGACAGTCAGGGCATCTGCTTCCTCAACAATATCAACTATAACGACTTCGTGCGTCATTTCCTTGGAGAGAAAGAAGGCGACATCATAGAGTTGGAGACTGGCCGTAAGCTGGGGAAGCACAAGGGCTTCTGGTTCCATACCATCGGGCAGCGTAAGGGTCTGGGACTCAGCGGCGGACCATGGTTTGTCATCCGCAAGGATGTGGAGCAGAACATCGTCTATGTATCCAACGGCTATGACAATCAGAAGGCATACGGCAACGAGTTCTCCATGCGCGACTTCCACTTCATCACGGAGAATCCTTGGCAATCTAACGGCGAAGGTGTGGAAGTGAGCTTCAAGATCCGACATACGCCAGAATTCAGCACTGGTCGCCTCTACTACGATGGCGCTCAGTGTCACCTGGTTTCCGATGAGAAGATCCAAGGCATTGCCCCTGGGCAGTTCGGCGTGATTTATGATAAGGATCATAAGCTCGTCATAGGCAGCGGGGAAATCATGCTTGCCGATGCTCAAGAATGCTCATAACTTTGAAAATTTTTAAACCCAACTTATAATGAAAAGATTAACCGTACTCCTATTCATCCTGGCATACTGCCTAACTATCACTCTTCAGGCACAAGACGTACCTGCCAAGTTTGCCCCTATCCAGCATGCTGGTGACACACTTATCATCTGCACCAAGACGTTCGGAAAGGACATTCGTGGATACAATCGTGATACGCCTGTGAAGATCTACTTACTGAAGGACAAGATCGTGAAAGTAGAGGCGATGACCAATCGTGAAACGCGTGAGTATTTTGCACCCGTCAAGGAGAAGCTGTTACATGTATGGAACGGCCTGACGGTGAAGGAAGCAAAAGCCAAGAAAGTGGATGTGATAACAGAAGCCACCGTATCCTCACGTGCCATCATTGAGACCGTGCAGCGCGGATTGGAATACTATGAGAAGAATAAATAATGCCCAGAATGCAGATCTTTTCTGAGATTTATCTATCTTTGCACTAACCAAACGACAAAACCAATGAAAGAAACCCTGAAAAGATATTTCGGATACGACAGCTTCCGCCCTCGTCAGGAAGAAATCATCACGCACGTACTTCAAGGAAAAGACGCGCTGGTGCTGATGCCAACGGGTGGAGGCAAAAGTCTTTGTTACCAACTCCCTGCCCTGCTGATGAAAGGCACTGCCATCGTGGTTTCTCCGCTCATCTCACTGATGAAGGACCAAGTGGAGGCGCTGCGTGCCAATGGCATCATGGCAGCGGCACTGAATAGCAACAACTCTGAAACAGAGAACTCACAGATCATCCGCATGACGCTGCAAGGCACTCTGAAGCTGCTCTACATCTCGCCAGAACGACTGATGTATGCCCTTGAAGGTTTTCTGCGCGATACGGAAGTGTCGCTCTTCGCTGTAGACGAGGCGCATTGCATCTCACAATGGGGACACGACTTCAGGCCTGAGTACACCCAACTGCATGTCTTGAAGGAGCTGTTTCCCAAAGTGCCCATCGTGGCGCTCACTGCCACTGCTGACAAAATCACGCGTGAAGATATCCTGAAACAGCTACAGCTGGAAAATCCAAGCATCTTTATCTCCTCCTTCGACCGTCCGAACATCAAGCTATCTGTGCGTCGTGGTTATCGCACAAGGGAGAAGAATGCTTCCATACTGAATTTCATCGCACAGCATCCTGGCGAGTGTGGCATCATCTATTGCCTCAGTCGTGCCAATACGGAGAAGGTCTGCCAAATGCTGCGCATTCACCACATAGATGCGACCATCTACCATGCGGGCATGACTGCCTTGCAGCGCAACAAGGCCCAAGAGGACTTCATCAACGACCGCGTGCAAGTGGTTTGTGCCACCATCGCCTTCGGCATGGGCATCGACAAGAGCAATGTGCGCTGGATAATCCACTACAACATGCCTAAAAGTTTGGAAAACTACTATCAGGAAGTGGGACGCGCAGGACGTGATGGAATGCCAAGCGAAGCCCTGCTTTTCTACTCGCTGAGTGATGTGATTACGCTCACGGAGTTTGCCCGTGAAAGTGGCCAGGAAGGCATCAATATGGAGAAACTGAAGCGCATGCAGCAGTATGCAGAGGCTGACATTTGCAGAAGACGCATCTTGCTGTCTTACTTTGGAGAAGACATCGATCATGACTGCCACCATTGCGATGTGTGCATGAACCCACCCCATCGCTTCGATGGTACTATTTTGGTGCAGAAGGCCTTGAGTGCTATCTATCGCACAAACCAGCAGATAGGCAACAACACGTTGATAGACATACTGCGTGGCAATTATCGCGCAGAGGTGACAGAGAATCACTATGAGCTACTCAAGACTTTCGGAGCAGGAAGGGACGTTCCTGCTAAAGACTGGAATGACTACCTGCTGCAAATGGTGCAACTAGGTTATATCGAAATAGCCTATAATGAGAAGAATCATCTGAAAATCACCCAAGCAGGAAGTGATGTGCTATTTGGAAAAAGCAGTGCACAACTGGTTGTCATTCAGCACGAAGAGCCTACAGCGAAGTCAAAAAAGAAAGGAGCACTCCCGCGTAAAGAAAAGAATGTATTCTCAGAGCAAGCGATTGCCAACATCGACTATAATGAGCTTTTCGAATTGCTGAGAAGCTTACGCAAACAGATAGCTGCAGAGGAAATGGTGCCACCATACATCGTCTTTTCTGACAAAACGCTACAACAGATGGCTTTATTGCATCCTACTACCATTGAAGCATTTGGAAATGTCAGTGGCATCGGAGAGTACAAGAAGCAGAAGTATGGTGAACGATTTACAAATCTCATCAGAAGGGCGTTAGAGAAATAAGAAAGGGGAATGCGTGACATTCCCCTTCCTAGAACCTATCTGCTAAAATTATGCTTTCTTGATATAGTCTACCAACCAAGCACCAACTTCCTTCGTGCCATACTTCTCCCCGCCTTCTACCTGAATATCAGGAGTGCGCACATTCTGATCGATAGAAGCATCTACTGCCTGACGAATCAAGGCACCTTCTTCCTTCAAGCCAAAGTATTCGAACAACATAGCGTCTGAAAGCACCTGTGCCAATGGATTAGCAATATTCAGCCCCTTTGCTTGTGGCCAAGAACCATGAACAGGTTCAAAGACCGGTGTACTCTCACCTGTAGAAGCAGAAGGCAGCAGACCCATGGAGCCACTGATGCAAGAGCTCTCGTCAGTAAGGATGTCGCCAAAAGTATTTTCAGTAACAATCACATCGAAGAACTTAGGCTCCTGAATCATGCGCATGGAAGCATTGTCCACATACATATAATCTGTCTTCACGTCAGGATACTCTTTCTCCAGCTCCTGACCAATCTGACGCCAAAGGCGTGAGGAAGCCAGCACATTGGCCTTATCCACGATGGTGAGATGATGATTGCGCAGACGGGCATAGTCGTAACCAGCCCTGATGATGCGCTCAATCTCAGGACGGGTATAGTAATTAGTATCGTAAGCCTTATCATTGTCTTGGTATTTCTCACCGAAATACATGCCGCCTGTCAACTCACGGATAGTGATGAAATCAGCACCACCAACTAATTCTGGACGCAGAGGCGACTTGTGAAGCAAGCTCTTGAAAGTCTGCATGGGACGGATGTTGGCAAAGAGGCCCAGCTTCTTACGCATGGCAAGCAAGCCCTGTTCTGGACGTACCTTGGCTGTAGGGTTATTGTCAAACTTTGGGTCGCCAACAGCTGAAAACAACACAGCATCAGCATCCAGACAAATCTGGAAGGTCTCTTCAGGGAAAGGATCACCAACCTTGTCGATGGCATCTGCACCACAAATGGCATATTCATAAGTTACTTGATGGCCAAACTTCTCGCATACAGCCGTCATCACATCTACACCGACCTTTGAAATCTCTGGCCCTATACCATCACCTGGTAATACTGCAATTTTGAAGTTCATAATGATATGTTTTTTATTTCTTAATATTTACGTGATTATCTCTATTCTTTTCCTTCACTGGAGTTGTACATATTATCTGCATTCACGAACTCATCCTCAATCATATTCAGCATCTTCACAGTAGCTTTGATAGCTGCTTCTGTCTGATCGGCATCCAATCCGCGCGTACGGAATTCTCGATTACTAAAACTCCAAGAGATGATGGTCTGCACCAAAGCATCGGTGCGGCCTCCAGGAGGAATACTCACTACATAGTTGGTAAGCATAGGGAACTTGCGGCCTAATGTCTTCTTATAGACATTGCGCAATGCACGCACGAAGGCATCGTACTGACCATCACCGCTACTGCTTTCCTCATATTCCTGTCCATTTATCTCAATTTTCAGCGTGGCCATAGGTTTCAAGCCGTATGCTAAATTGACAATATAGCTCTTCAGCTTCACCTTCTCCTCGCCCACGATGTTATGTTTCAAGACATCTGCCACGATGTATGGGAGATCTTCTTGCGAAACTGTTTCTTTCTTATCTCCTAATTCTATGATTCGATCGGTAACCTTACGCATGGTGGCTTCATCCAAGTCCAAGCCAAGATCTTCTAAGTTCTTGCGAATATTTGCCTTACCGCTATTCTTACCCAAAGCATACTCACGACGACGACCAAATCGCTCTGGCAACAACGAATTGCAATAGAGATTCTTCTTATTATCTCCATCGGCATGAACGCCAGCCACTTGTGTAAACACGCTCTCCCCCACAATGGGTTTATTAGGAGCAATCGCGATGCCAGAATAGGAAGAAACCAACAAACTGGCACCATAAAGCTGGCTCTCCACGATGTTGGTCTCTACCTCCATCTGATCACGAAGTCCAGCTTGCACACTAGCTAATGGTGCATTACCAGCACGTTCTCCCAAGCCATTAACTGTAACGTGCAATCCCCCACAGCCTCCTTGCACGGCAGCCAAAGAATTGCTCACGCCAAGATCATAGTCATTGTGTGCATGGAAATCAAAACGTGCCTGTGGATAACGTGTCACCATCTCACGGACATAATGCAGAGTACTCATCGGATTAAGCACTCCTAAAGTGTCAGGCAACAAGAAACGAACGATACCCAGGCCTTGGAGACCATCCATTAAATAATAGACATAGTCAGGAGATTCCTTAATACCATTGCTCCAATCCTCTAAGTAGACATTAACCTGCATATCTTTCTCATGAGCATAGGTAATCACTGATTGGATATCAGAAAGATGCTCATCTACCGTCTTCTTCAATTGGTAGGTACAATGCTTTTCAGACCCCTTACAAAGTAGATTGATAACCTTTCCTCCAGCAGATGCAATCCAATCAATGGAAGTATGTCCATCAACAAAGCCCAACACTTCTATGCGCTCCAAAAGGTCATGACGGGCCGCCCAATTACAAATGAGTCGCACTGCTTCCAATTCACCTTCAGACACACGTGCAGATGCTACTTCAATGCGGTCTACCTGCAGATCTGACAGCAACATGCGAGCTATCATGAGTTTCTCATGTGGCACGAAAGATACCCCCCTCGTTTGTTCTCCATCACGAAGGGTTGTGTCCATGATTTCTATCTTCCGATTAACACCCATGCTTCTTCTCCCAAGCTTCAATCTTATCCTTGTTCTCCAAAAGGAAATCTATATCGTCTAAGCCGTTCATCAGACAATGCTTCTTGTAGGCATTGATTTCAAAAGACTCGCTTTTTCCAGTAGCAGTATTGGTAATGGTCTGGTTAGGCAAGTCTACTACAACTTCCATCTTCGGATTTGCAAAGATGGAATCGAACAATTCTTGCAGAAATGGCTCTGATACCACCACAGGCAACACAAAATTATTCAACTCATTGTTCTTATGGATATCTGCAAAGAAGCTACTTACTACTACGCGAAAACCATAACCAGCAATAGCCCAAGCTGCATGCTCACGACTACTGCCACTGCCAAAGTTCTTTCCTGCTACCAACACCACTCCTCCATAAGTAGGGTCGTTCAAGACGAAGTCCTTAATAGGATTGCCCTGCTTATCATATCTCCAATCACGGAACAGATTGTCGCCAAAGCCTTTCTTGTCTGTTGCCTTCAAGAAACGGGCAGGAATAATCTGGTCAGTATCTACATTCTCCAATGGGAGGGGCACGCAGGTGCTCTTTATGATATTGAATTTCTGTTTCATTTTTCTGTTACATTAAAGTTCGTGGATCTGTTACTTCTCCCGTAATAGCAGCTGCTGCAGCCACCAAAGGACTGGCAAGGATGGTTCTGGAGCCTGGCCCTTGACGGCCTTCAAAATTACGATTGCTAGTAGAAACTGAATATTTACCTGCCGGGATCTTATCGTCGTTCATAGCCAAGCAGGCAGAACACCCTGGCTGACGAATCTCAAAACCAGCCTCTACTAAAACCTTATCAAGACCTTCTTCACGGATCTGCGCATCTACCATCCAAGAACCAGGCACTAACCAAGCAATAACATGTGATGCTTTCTTTTTTCCTTTTACCAAAGAGGCGAAAGCACGGAAATCCTCAATACGTCCGTTGGTGCAAGCACCCAAGAACACATAATCTATTTTCTTACCAAGGAGTTTCTCTCCTGGTTGGAATCCCATATAATTGAGTGACTTAGTAAAGGATGCCTTCGCTGCTTCACCCATACCCTCTGTTGTAGGAATACTCTGTGTAATGCCCATACCCATGCCTGGGTTAGTACCATAAGTAACCATAGGCTCTATATCAGCGCCATCAAAACTCAGTTCTTTATCGAAAACTGCATCTTCTCCACTCTTCAAAGTCTTCCAATAGGCTACAGCCTTTTCCCACTCTTCTCCCTTAGGAGCATATTCTCTACCTCTCACGTAAGCAAAAGTCTTCTCATCTGGGGCAATGAAACCGCCACGGGCACCCATCTCAATAGAAAGGTTGCAGAGCGTCAAACGACCATCCATACTCATATCACGCACCACCTCACCTGCATATTCAATGAAATAACCTGTTGCACCCGATGTAGAGATTTTAGACATCAGATAGAGGGCCACGTCTTTAGCAGTCACACCCTTGCCAAGCTTTCCATTCACACTGATACGCATGGATTTAGGTTTCTGCTGCAAAATGCACTGTGAAGCCAAAACCATCTCAACTTCACTGGTTCCAATACCAAAGGCAACAGCGCCCATTGCTCCATGGGTAGAAGTATGAGAGTCGCCACAAACTATGGTCATTCCAGGCAGACTCAATCCTCTCTCTGGACCTACCACGTGTATAATTCCATTCTTGGGCGTATTCATACCAAAGTGAGTTAATCCGAAATCCTCGGCATTCTTTGCCAATGTATCCACCTGATTTTTGGAAATAGGATCTTCGATAGGCTTATCTTGATCATGTGTTGGCGTATTGTGGTCAGGCATACAGAAAATCTGATCAGGCCTGAAACATTTCAAGCCTCTGCTACGCATGCCTGCAAAAGCCTGTGGAGAAGTCACTTCGTGGCAATAAAGCCTATCAATGTATAGTTGGGTGGGACCATCTTCAACTTTCTGAACGATATGGGCATCCCAAATCTTGTCAAACAGTGTATTCATATATATCTTATTCTTTAACTCTAAATTTGTTAATACAATCAATGTAGGCTTCAACAGAAGCAGTGACAATATCCGTATTAGCGCCAAAGCCATAATACAAGCTTCCGTCATACTCCACCTGCATGTGTACCTTGCCCACGTCATCACTACCCTTACTGATAGCTTGGATAGTGAATTCCTTCAGAGTCATTTGCTTCAGGATAATTTTCTTCAATGCCTTGATAGCAGCATCTACCGGACCATTGCCTGATGCTGCTGCCTCAAACTTCTGACCAGAGATGTCAAGACCAATGCTTGCTACACTACGTACACCTAAGCCAGTCGTTACCTGAAGATAGTCTAACTTCACTGCATGTGAAGCATTGCGATCGGCACCAGCAAGTACCAAAATATCATCATCCGTAACGTCTTTCTTTCTGTCTGCCAGACGCAAAAATGCCTGATAGATACTATCAACTTTCTTTTCATCCTCTACAGAAACACCAAGAACACTTAGGCGATACTTCAAAGCAGCTCTACCGCTACGTGCTGTCAATACGATAGAATTCTCATCCAAACCCACATCTTTTGGATTCATTATCTCATAAGTAGCTACATTCTTCAACACACCATCTTGATGTATACCGCTAGAATGAGCAAAGGCATTACGACCTACGACAGCCTTATTAGGCTGAACAGGCATATTCATAAGGCTACTTACCATCCTACTCACAGGATAGATCTTAGTCGTATTTATGTTTGTCTCAATATTCAAATGCTTATGACACTTCAGAATCATAACTATCTCTTCCAAAGAAGTGTTACCTGCACGTTCTCCAATGCCATTAATAGTCACTTCCACCTGTCTTGCCCCTCCTAAAACACCATTCAAGGTATTTGCTGTTGCCATTCCTAAATCATTGTGGCAATGCGTAGAGATAATGACGTTATCAATACCATTGACATGTTCCTTCAGGTATTTGATTTTCTCAAAATACTCTTGAGGTAAGCAATAACCTGTAGTATCTGGAATATTAACAACGGTGGCTCCGGCCTTAACCACAGCCTCTACTACACGTGCGAGGTATTCATTTTCAGTTCTACCGGCATCTTCTGCATAGAATTCCACATCATCCACATAGTTTCTTGCATATTTCACTGCAGCCACAGCTCGTTCAATAATTTCTTCACGATTAGAATTGAACTTATATTTAATATGTGAATCACTGGTACCTATTCCAGTATGAATACGTTTGCGTTTCGCATATTTCAAAGAGTCAACTGCCACATCTATATCTTTCTGAACGGCACGCGTCAAAGCACAGATAGTTGGCCAGGTAACCGCCTTTGAAATTTCAATCACAGAGTTAAAATCACCAGGACTAGAGATAGGGAAACCAGCCTCTATCACATCAACTCCCAAAGACTCAAGTTGCTTTGCCACCTGAATCTTTTCCACAGTATTCAATTGGCAACCTGGCACTTGTTCTCCATCACGCAAAGTGGTATCAAAAATAAACAATCTATCACTCATACATTCAAGTAATATTAATAACCAAAATAAAAGCCTTTCACACCAGGAAGTGGGAAAGGCTAAATATATCTCTTAAACACCATACTTATGCACAAATCTCACTTCCACTGACTTTTGCCAGTAGAATAATAATACCTAATAGTAGATTGCTATATGTATGATTGTTTACCATCTCTTTTTCAATTTCGCTGCAAAGTTATTAAATTTATTACTAGTTACAAATAAAACAATAACTTTTTTGTGCAGAAAGGTTACATATTTGTATGGGACGGATCGATTGTGCAATAATAATCTTCAATAATAACAAAAAAAGGGAGGGACTCCTCATCTGAGGAATCCCTCCCGCCTGCAAGACGGCGGCTACCTACTCTCCCACCAACTACGGCAGTACCATCGGCGCGGTCGGGCTTAACTTCTCTGTTCGGAATGGGAAGAGGTGGAACCCCGGCACCATAGCCACCTTAATAAGGCATGACATACTTTCAGACCAAGCGCCAACATTACAAGTAAGACAATCCAGGGAACGCAATACCCAGCGCGGGAAGTATAAACCCACGCGGAACGGAGGATTAACCCGGGCTGACCCGCCCACAACGGGGGAGGGCACGGCCCGCAAGGAAAGCCTCGGGCAATTAGTAGCGCTCGGCTGAGGACATCGCTGCCCGTACACCTGCGCCCTATCGACGTCCTAGTCTCGGACGACCCTCAGGGAGACCTAATCTTGCGGCCGGCTTCATGCTTAGATGCTTTCAGCATTTATCCGATCCCGACGTGGATACCCGGCGGTGCGGCTGGCGCCACAACCGGCAGACCAGAGGTCGGTCCAGCACGGTCCTCTCGTACTAGTGCCAGATCCACGCAAGTCTCCTGCGCCCACGATAGATAGAGACCGAACTGTCTCACGACGTTCTGAACCCAGC
>ERZ842401.310-NODE-310-length-69307-cov-12.240311_pt1 | contig 69307 bp, 52 predicted proteins | sample MGYA00521270_ERZ842401 | MGnify/ENA primary metagenome ERZ842401 (study PRJEB31892, sample SAMEA3878208) | bioreactor metagenome | biome: Moose rumen | place: Sweden | collected 2011-10 | study: EMG produced TPA metagenomics assembly of the PRJEB12797 data set...
CGGAACAATCAGGAGAACATCTATGGCAAGTGATCGTACTGCGCGTGTCGGCGGAAATAGCCATGCGCGATTATGATTACGAACATGTGCGCGAATACACGGAGACGCTCATCGGTCTGGATAACGGTAAGGCGATTCATCTGGACGAAGTGGAGCGCGTGTATAATGCGTTGGCGATTGTCTATTTCTCGCTCGGCGAATATGACAAGATGGAGAAGTGCTTTGAGAAAGCGATTGCACAAGCTGCGGACTCAGCGTTTATTGTCAATGTGGTTCGCCGTAATTATGCTGACCTGTTAGGCGAAATAGGACAAACTGACCGTGCTATCCGAATGCAGGAAGTACTGACGAAGCAGTACCGTGCGGCTGGCAATTGGTTGCAGGTGGAGAGTCTTTATTCGTTGTCGCACCTATGGCTGAACAAGGGTAACAAACAGCGTGCAGAGCAGTATATGCGCGAGGCTGAAGAGTTGTTTGCGAAATACAAAGAGTCTTCGGAGTTTGACCCGGCTACAGAAGCGGCATTCTTAGCGCACCGACAAGTGCTGGAGTATGCGCAAAAGGGAGCGTATCATTTTTTCCCGCTGGTACAATACCATAACCACTGGTCGGAGACGGACTATGTGCGTTACCGCGTAGCGGAAGCCAAAGAGCGTTCTATCCGTGACTTGCGTGAACGTAATCTGTACCTGACCATCAGCCGCCAACGGCAGATGATTGTGATAATTATGCTGTTCTTTGTAACTTTGGGCGGAATCCTACTGTTCGTCTATCTGTATCGCCGTCGTCAACGGCTGCTGTTGGAGAAAGAAGAAGAGATAGAGACCTTGCGAAACATGTTGGCTTCTGGTGCTTCCGAGCACTCCGAGAAACGGCCTGCGGATGGGAATGTCCGCAAACTGATGTTGCAGCAATTGGGTGTCATCAAAACGATTGCCGGAACACCCACTGAGGCCAACCAACAACTGCTTGCACGCCTCATGGCGCTGAACGAAACAACCGCCAATGCCCTCATAGACTGGTCAAGCATTTATCAAACGATCGATTTGGTTTATGATGGCTTCTACACACGTCTTGTTGAGAAATACGGGGACAAGGGACTAATAGACAAGGGACAAAGTGACAAGGGACAAAGTGACCAAGGACTAAATACCAAAGAGGGAGGACCGGTATTAAACGAAAAGGAGATTCAACTCTGCTGTTTACTCAAAGCGGATTTCTCCACCAAGGAGATTAACATGCTAACTCGTCAAAGTCTCCAAACCATCTACCAGCGCAAGACCCAAGTCCGTCAGAAACTTGGATTAGAAGAAGGTGAGGATATTGCGTCGGCTGTTATTTAGCCCGTGCGTTGCGTTTTTTACTGCCTTGTATTTGCGGTTCTGCAAGTCGGGAAACCTATCATGAAAAGTAGCGCATGTGAATGTGATGAGGAATTGACAACAACAACCAAACAGGACAGGTCTCTTTGACCTGTCCTGTTATTTGTTATTGTTATTGTTATTTTCTATTTGTTATACACAGACTGATATTACACCAAAGCGAATGCTACATCCATCATCTGTGTGAATGTGTTTTGGCGTTGTTCAGCCGACATGGAAGCACCGGTAAGGATATGGTCGCTCACGGTGCAGATAACCAATGCCTTTTTGCCTGCTCTTGCTGCATTCATATAGAGTGCGGGCGCTTCCATCTCGTCAGCCAGCACACCCATCTTCGTCCAGTTGGCTTTGCGCTCATCTTCAGAATAGAACTGGTCGCATGAGTAAACATTGCCAACATGATAGGTGTAGCCAAATTGTTCGCAGGCATCAACAGCACGACGGCACAAGTCGAAGTCAGCGATAGGAGCGAAGTGTCCTTGCAGATTGTATTGTGTTTCGTAGTTACTTTCGGTGCAACTACCCATAGCGATAACGATATCACCCAAGTTGACAAAGGGTTGTCTGGCTCCGCAGGAACCGACACGAATGATAGTTTTCACATCGTAGAAATTGAACAGTTCATAGGTGTAGATACCGATGGATGGAATGCCCATACCATGTCCCATGACACTGATACGTTTTCCTTTATAAGTACCTGTATAGCCGAGCATACCTCGTACTTGGTTAAACAAAACCGGATTTTCCAGATAGCGTTCAGCCATGAGTTTGGCACGCAACGGATCGCCCGCCATAATGACGGTTTCGGCGATCTCGCCGTATTCAGCCCCGATGTGGGGAGTAGGAGTGTTTTTCATAATAATGTTATATTTTTATTGAGTTGTTACTATTGGCACATAACTGCGTTGCAAAGATACAGCAATATTTTCAGATACACAAATATTATTTTTCTGTTTCAGGAAAATGTAGTATCTTTGCCTCCGTTTTTATTCACGCCATTATGGATTGGTTGATTCAACTTTCCACGCAGAGTTCGGTAGCCCACACCATTCTCATCTACAGCCTTATCATCGTCATTGGTATGGCCTTAGGCAAGGTGCGTGTGCATGGTATCTCGTTGGGTGCTACATTTGTATTGTTCATCGGACTTTTGATGGGTTCCTTTCCCATTGGCATTGATTCAACATTGCTTGATTTTGTAAAGAATTTCGGGCTCATCCTTTTTATATTTTCGATAGGTTTGCAGGTTGGTCCCGGTTTTTTCTCTTCTTTCAAGAAAGGCGGTTTGCGGCTAAACGGACTGGCAACAGCTATAGTGTTCATCGGCATTGGTGTTACTATTGGTTTGTATTATATCTTCCGTGACAAGATAAGTCTGCCTATGATGGTGGGAGTAATGTCGGGCGCCATCACCTGTACTCCCGGTTTGGGAGCGGCAGAGGAAGCATTGTCGCAAGTATCTCAGATACAAGGTACAACACCGGAGTCGATATCGCTTGGATATGCCGTAGCCTACCCCATTGCCATACTCGGTACGATTCTGGTGATGATGTTGATTCGTGTATTCTTCAATGTAAACATTACGGAAGAAGAGCATCACTTGCAAAGAAAAGAGGACACGACCGAGAAACCCGATATACTCACATTCCGTATCACCAATCCTGCTATCGATGGGTTGACGTTGGCGCAGATGAAATCGGCTTTTGGTCATCAGGCCATTGCCACGCGTGTATTCGACGGCACACGAGTTTTTATTCCGCATTATGATACTATATTACACAGCGGTGATATCATTCTTATTGTTACACGTGATGCCAACGCGGCAGATTTGGAACATCTGTTGGGCGAACGCATTGAATATGAATGGAAAGATGATGAGAGAGAATTGGTATCCCGCCGTATTGTTGTTACGCAAAGCAATATCAATGGCAAGACGTTGGGCAGTTTGCATTTGCGCAGTGCTTACAATGTGAATGTTACTCGTATCAACCGTGCGGGTATTGACCTGCTTGCCCGTCCCGACTTGATTTTGCAAGTAGGTGACAGGGTGATGGTGGTAGGTCCGAAAGAAGGCATAGAAAGAGCGGAGAAGATGTTAGGCAATACGCTGAAACGTTTGAACGAGCCGCATATCGTTACCATCTTTCTGGGCATCATGCTTGGCATTGTAGCCGGCAGCATACCCATTTATTTTCCCCATCTACCCATGCCTGCCAAGTTGGGTATAGTGGGCGGTCCTTTGATTGTCGCCATTCTCATCGGACGTTTCGGTTATAAGTTGCGCCTGATAACCTATACCACTCAATCCGCCAATCTGATGCTTAGGGAGTTGGGGTTGTGTTTGTTTCTTGCCAGTGTTGGTTTGCAGTCCGGCAGCGGTTTTGCCGAGAATGTATTTTCGGAAGAGGGTTTGCTTTGGGCCTTATGCGGTTTTATCATCACGGTGTTACCGGCATTGCTGGTGGGTATCTATGCCCGATTGCGTAAGATGAATTTCTTCACTATTTGCGGTTTGATAGCGGGTGCTCACACCAGTGCCCCACCCCTTGCCTACGCCAATTCTCTCAGCGACACTGACGAGCCGGCTGTTATATACTCCACTGTTTATCCGTTAGTTACCTTTCTTCGTATCATCGCCGCACAGTTTCTGATACTGTTTTTTGCCTAAGGTGGTTATGAGGAGTTTGCACAATTGCAGAAATCTTCGTACCTTTGCAGTCGGTATTGGCAAAAAAATATTAACGTATTTTTTTGATTGTGTTGTATGGACTATTTCAAGTCGTTGTTTCTTGAACCCGGCATCACGCAGTCGCTTATGGTATTAGTGCTGACTGTGTCGGTGGGCTTGTTTCTTGCAGAGAAACTCAAAATCAAGTCATTTTCTTTGGGTGTAACGTGGATATTGTTCTGCGGTATTTTGTTTTCACACTTCGGTTTGCGTCTGGTTCCAGAAGTGGAACATTTCGCCAAAGATTTCGGCTTAATATTGTTTGTATATTCGATTGGTTTGCAGGTTGGTCCGTCGTTTTTCTCCTCTTTTGGCAAGGGTGGTTTGAAGATGAACGGCATAGCAGCCGGCATTGTGTTGTTAGCCGGTCTGACCACCTTCATGATTGCCAAATTCAGCGGTGAAGACATGGCAACGATGGTGGGTGTGATGTCGGGAGCTGTAACCAACACTCCTTCTTTAGGTGCAGCCCAGCAGGCATTCGCCGACAGTTTTGGTGCAGAGAATGACACGATAGCCACCGGTTATGCCGTAGCCTACCCTTTAGGCGTGTTAGGTATCATCTTCTCAATGTTGCTCCTGAAATGGATATTCCGCATCAATTTAAAGAATGAAGAGGCCGACCTGCTCCGTCATCGCGAGCAGAAGCAGAAAGAGCCGTTGCTGGTTGATATAGAGGTGACTAATCCTCAGATTGTGTCCATGACTATAAAGCAGCTGCATCATGCGATGAACATTCAGATGGTGGTTAGCCGTATCATTCATGAGGATGGCAGTCAGGTTGTTCCGCAAGCCGATACGGAGTTCAATCAAGGCGACACTTTGCGTGTTTTGCTTGACCGCGACCACTTGGATATGCTCCAGCTACTGGGTCCTTCCAAGGAACACAAGAAAGAAGACAAACCTCTTTCCGCCACCAATCTGATTTCCCGCCGGATAGTAGTAACCAAGCCAGAATGGAATGGTAAGCAAATCAGGAATCTGGATGTGAGTGAACGTTATCATGTTACCATCACGCGTGTAAATCGCGCCGGTATCGACCTGATAGCCACTTCGGACTTGCATTTGCAGTTGGGAGACAGACTGATGGTGGTAGGCGACAAAGACGATGTGCAGAAGGTGGCAGACATTTTCGGCAATGAGTTGAAGCGATTGGATATACCGAATCTGCTTCCAATATTCTTCGGTATTGTGCTGGGTGTGGTATTGGGTACACTTCCCATAGCTTTGCCCGGTCTTTCCTCGCCTTTCAAGTTAGGTTTGGCAGGAGGTTCGCTGATAGTAGCCATTCTGATAGGCAGGTTTGGTCCGTATTATCATCTTGTTACGTTTGCCACGACGAGTGCAAACATGATGATACGCGAGATTGGCATCTCACTGTTTCTTGCTGCTGTAGGTTTGGGTGCCGGTGAGCACTTTGTTTCCACCATAGCTGAAGGCGGATGGGTATGGATTATCTATGGTGTGATAATCACTCTATTGCCGCTATTGCTGATGGGATTTATAGCCCGCAAATGGGTCAAGATTGACTATTTCTCATTAATGGGTCTGATTGCCGGTTCGACTACGGATCCCCCTGCATTGGCCTTTGCCGTCAGTTCTTCCGACAGTAACGACAATGCCTCGGTTGCTTACGCTACGGTATATCCTCTCACAATGTTTCTTCGCGTGATGCTTGCGCAGCTGATGATTTTGCTGCTCTGCTAAAACATAAAATGCCACTCATAAGGCCGTTGGCGAAAATAAATGATAGGCAACAGCCGTGCTGAATGACAGATGAGGAAAAATTGAACATTTTTACGTAAACTTTTTTGCAGGCATCGAGTAAAATTTTACTTTTTTATGCTTGTAATATGCATATAATAAAGATGTTATACCCAAAAGTATGCACGATGTCCGCTACATGTCCGCTACATGTCCGCTAAAAAGGTGCATTTTTTTCGAAAAATCGGAGTGAGTTTTTTGAGGAAAAATTGAACATTTTCTTAATCGTTTTTTTATCGTTTTTTTTTAATAAAGTTAAGAGTGCGGGGTTCTGCCCCCTACTCATTTTAGTGTATCCAATAATAGAGAAATTATTTTGCCCCCAATGGTGCAACAGAAAAAAATTTGCGATATTGATAAGTTATTTGTATCTTTGGCGGTTGAAAATGGCAAATAGTTTTCTTACGATAGCATTACCCTCTGAAGGGCTTTATAAAGAGAAGGGGAGCAAGTTTCTTTCTTTTGCCGAGCCTGTGGATACAGTAGAGAACGCGATGGAGCGCATTGCGTATTACAAAAAACAATTCTATGATGCGCGTCATGTGTGCTATGCTTATATGATTGGGGAAGATAGAGATTGCTATCGCGTGAATGATGACGGGGAACCGTCCGGCACAGCCGGCAGACCCATCTTGGGACAAATCAACTCCCGCCAATTGACCAACATTCTGGTGGTAGTAGTGCGTTATTTCGGCGGGGTACTGCTTGGCACAGGCGGTTTGACGGTAGCCTATAAGGAAGCAACGGCAGATGCCCTCGAAAAGGCGGCCATTATTGAGAAAGCGGTTATGCTGAAGCGTGAATTGCATTTTTCATACGAGAAGATGAATGATGTGATGCGTATATTGAAAGAAACAAATGCCAAAATCACTAATCAAGAATTTGATGTTCAGACCAATGAGTATATGATTGAATGTTTAATAGAGAAACAATATGAAAGCAGAATATAGCGATATTGCCGCCTATGAGCCGGAAGATTTCAAAGGTGTAGTCAGCCGCCTTGTGGAAGATTCTTCTTTTCAGGAAATGATAGATATTGTTGCTACACAACTCTTCAATGGGAAGATGAGTGGTGAGCAACTCAAGGAGACTTTTGCCCATTTGAACAATGTGAATGAGATGGATGCTGTCATCACTTTTCCCGGACTGAAGCGACTGGCAGAACTCACGAGTGCGGGTATGGAGTTAAGCGGCAAAGAGCAGCTCACCACGAATGCTCTGTACATTACGAATCACCGTGATATTATTTTAGATGCAGCATTCCTCTCGGTAATGGTAAAAGAAGAAATAGGTTCTCGTTTTTATATGGGTATAGGCACCAATCTGTATGTTGCCCCATGGATAGAAGACCTTGTCCGTTTGCATCTTTGCTTCAATATCATTCGGGGTGGCAGTCCGCGCGAGCTTCTCTCCCACTCCACCCATTTATCCGACTATATCCACTATTTGCTAACGGAAAGACACGCCTCTGCCTGGATAGCCCAGCGTGAAGGTCGCGCCAAGGACTCGAATGACCTCACGCAACCGGCTCTGTTGAAGATGCTTACCATGAGTGGCGAAGGCAGTTTTATAGAGAAGTTAAGAGCACTTAATGTGACTCCTGTTTCGCTTTCGTACGAATATGACCCCTGCGATTATTTGAAAGCACAAGAGATGCAATGCAAGCGTGATGATGCCGGTTTCAAGAAAACTCCACAAGATGATTATTTGAACATGCGTACCGGTATCACGGGCTATAAAGGCCGCATCCGTTTCACGCTTACGCCCTGCATCAACAGCGAACTAAATGATATAGAGGACGCCACTCCCATTCGGAATCTGCAAGTGGAGTTGGCCGCCAAGTTGATTGACAAGCATATACATGCCAACTACACTATCTTCCCCAATAACATGGTGGCATACGACCTGTTGGAAGACAGTCATCGTTTCAGGGGGAAATATACCCAAGAAGACAAGGAACGATTTGAAACGTATATAGCCCGGCAGATTGACAAGATTGAGTTGCCGAAGAAAGATACAGCTTTTCTTCGAGAACGTCTGCTTGAGATGTATGCCAACCCTCTACGCAACAAACTAAAAGCAACTGAAGATATTATTCTTTAACCTATGAGAACCGCCATTTTTGCGGGTACTTTCGACCCGTTCACCATAGCACATAAAGATATTGTAGTTCGTGCTTTGCCGTTGTTTGACCGCATTGTTATCGGTATAGGTATCAATCAGGACAAGCAACCCCTATTCCCTTTAGAAGACAGATTGGCTCGTATTTGCAATGCCTTTGCCGATGAGAAGAAAGTGTCGGTGGAAACTTATGACACTCTCACCATTGATTTTGCGCGCAAGCATAGTGCTCAGTTTCTGCTACGCGGCATAAGAACGATTTCCGACTTTGAATATGAGCGGACTATGGCAGATGCAAATCGTCAGCTTACAGCCGATGAAGATAACAGTTCATTAGAGACGGTGCTATTTCTATCGTTACCACAATATGCGCACATATCTTCTTCGCTGGTACGAGATTTGTACAAACACGGCTATGACATATCCCCCTTTATTGTATGAAAAGAATCAAAACCATATTATTCATCGGTATTCTGACCTTGTGCGAGTTACCTGTATTTGGGCAAAAAAACACAGTAGAAGCCGACAAATGGATTACCATTTACAATGATGTTTTGCGTCAGTTGGACATCAACTATGCCGATACTATCAACTATGAGCGTCTTGTGACAAACAGTATTCATCAGCTTCTTCGCCAAGTTGATCCTTACACTGTTTACATACCGGAAGACAAGTCAAGCGATTTGCGTTTGCTCACCACGGGGAAATACGGCGGTATAGGTGCCATGATTATGCAGCGTCAGGGGAATGTATATATTTCGGAGCCCTATGAAGGTATGCCTGCCCAACGAAATGACGTGAGGGCCGGTGACCGGATATTGGAAGTAGATGGCAAGAAGACCACAGGTTTGAACACCTCCGACGTGTCCTCCATGCTTCGCGGTACACCTCACACGATTGTTACGCTTAAGTTAGAGCGTGAAGGAGAAAAGAAACCAATTACAATCAGTTTTGAACGTGAAGAAATAAAAATTAACCCTGTGGGTTACTACGGCATTGTTGCGCCCCAAACGGGTTATATCTTCTTCCGTGAGTTTACCGACGGTTCTTCCGACATTCTTGCCAACGCCATAGCAGAGATGGTGAAAAGTGAGAACATTACCTCGTTGGTGCTTGACCTGAGAGGCAACGGAGGCGGAATCATAGATGAAGCGGTAAAGATAATGAGTTTGTTTGTTGACAAAGGAACTGAGATTGTATCTACCAAAGGCAAGAAGTCGGATTCTAACAGGACGTACCGTACTCCTCTACAACCCAAATATAAAGATATGCAGTTGGCCGTGCTGGTGGATGAGAATACCGCCTCAGCCGCTGAGATTGTATCGGGCTCGCTTCAAGATCTGGACAGGGCCGTTATCATCGGCAAAAGAACCTACGGCAAAGGTTTGGTACAATCTATTCGCCCGATTGCCTACAATGGTCATTTGAAAGTGACAACCTCAAAATATTATATACCTTCCGGCAGATGTATTCAGGCAATCGACTATAGCAAACGCCGCAAAGACGGTTCGGTGGAACGTGTTCCTGATAGTCTGACACACGAGTTTCACACAAGAAAAGGCAGAATTGTGCGTGATGGAGGCGGCATTGAACCTGACATCCTAACTGAAGATGATTCGAGCAAAGTGGATGTTACTTATGCCCTCTATACTCAAAATTTGTTCTTTGATTATGCGACCCGCTACCGCGCGAAGCATGACACTATTGCTCCAATGGACGCCTTCGCGGTAGGCAACGACGATATTACAGATTTCATCGAATTTCTCAAAGAGAAAAATTTCACATACGAGACAGAGACGAGCAAATATTTTCGTGAGGTATTAGAACTGGCAAGACACGAAGATATAGATTCAGCGCTCGTGAAAGAACTGGAGAAAATGCAAGAGCGGCTTACGCCTGATTATGTGGAAGCTATTCATCAACACGAAGAAGAAGTGAAGGAAATGATGGGGCGCGAAATTATTCAACGTTATTACTTCCAAAAAGGAGCCATTGCCTTTGCATTGAAAACAGACAAAGAACTACAGCGTGCTCTGCAAGAACTGAACACTGACAAAACCAAATAACCATGAAACTACAATTTCTCGGAGCCGCACAGGAGGTGACGGGCAGCAAACATTTGCTGACCGTAGGCAGAAAGAAGATACTCTTGGATTGCGGACTATATCAAGGTAAAGGAATGGAGACAGACCATGCCAACCGTGACCTTAGTTTTGAGCCTTCCGATATAGACTATATTATTCTCACCCATGCACATATTGACCACAGCGGGTTAGTTCCGTATTTGTACAGAAAAGGATTTCACGGCACGGTGGTATGCACTCCTGCAACCAAAGACTTATGTGCGATCATGCTGCTTGATACCGCTTACATACAAGCTCAGGATGTTAAGTGGTTTAACAGGAAGCAACGCCGTCTGCATCTGCCCCCTGCCGATGTGCTCTACGATGCCCAACAAGCACAGCGCTGTATGCGACTTTTCAAGACTGTGGATTATGACCGTGACTTTTTTCTTTGTGAAGGCGTGATGCTCCGTTTTACCGATTCGGGGCACATGTTGGGCAGTGCGGTAGTGAACTTGACGATTACGGAATTCGGAGAAGTGAAAAGACTTGCTTATACAGGTGATATCGGCCGTCCGAAGAGCCATATCCTTTGTCCTCCCCGTCCTTTCCCGCAATGCGACTATTTGATTTGTGAGAGTACGTATGGCGATCGGTTGCATGATGAGACAGAAGTGACCGAAAATGAATTATTAGAAGTTGTGCGTGACACGTGTGTGGTAAAAAAAGGCAAACTTATTATTCCGAGTTTCTCGGTAGGGAGAACACAAGAAATAGTATATGTGCTCAATACGCTCTATAACGCAGGCTTCCTGCCCCATGTGGACGTATATGTGGATAGTCCGCTTTCGGTGAATGCGACTGAGATTTTCCGCCAATATACCGACCATCTGAATGCCGAAGTGCAGCATGTGATGAAACATGACGATGACCCGTTTGGTTTTAACACACTGCACTATATCACCGATTTGCGTGAATCGAAGAAACTGAATGTAGACCCTCGTCCCGCCATCATTATTTCGGCTTCCGGCATGTTAGAAGCAGGGCGCGTGAAACACCATGTCGCCAATCACATAGAAGATCCAAAGTGTACTATACTGATAGTCGGGTATTGTACTCCAACCTCTTTAGGAGCGCGCTTACTTAATCTAGCCGGACTTGGCGATAACCCGCGGCCATTTATTAAGGATAACCCATTGAAGTTGATATCCATCTTCGGCGAGGAACATAAGGTGAGAGCCGATATCAGGAAAGTGGAAGGTTTCTCAGGTCACGGTGATTACAAAGAGATGATTCAGTATCTCACCACACAGGATGTGACACAAATTAAACACACATTTGTAGTTCATGGCGAAAAACAGTCGGCAGAAACCTATAAGGATCACTTGTATGAAGCGGGGTTTAGAGGAATTACGGTGCCAGAGAAGGGATATGAGATAGAATTATAACAAGAAAATATATGAAACAGTATTTAGACTTATGCCGACGGGTTTTGGAAGAAGGCGTCAAAAAAGAGGACCGCACCGGAACGGGCACTTTGAGTGTCTTCGGTCATCAGATGCGTTTTCACATGGAAGACGGTTTTCCTCTTCTTACTACAAAGAAATTGCATTTGAAGAGTATTATCTATGAATTACTCTGGTTTTTGCGCGGTGACACCAATGTTCGCTATTTGCAGGAAAACGGTGTGAGGATATGGAATGAGTGGGCCGATGAGAATGGTGAGTTGGGTCCCGTATATGGTCATCAATGGCGTTCATGGCCCGACTACAACGGCGGTACTATCGACCAGATTGCGCAAGTGCAACAAATGATACGCACTAATCCTGATTCGAGAAGACTGATTGTGAGTGCATGGAATGTGGCGGAAGTCAATAAGATGGCCCTGCCTCCTTGCCACAGTCTATTTCAGTTTTATGTAGCAGACGGCAAACTCTCTTTGCAACTGTATCAGCGGAGTGCCGACATTTTTCTCGGTGTACCCTTTAACATTGCCTCATACGCCCTACTCCTTCAGATGATGGCACAAGTGACAGGATTGAAAGCCGGTGATTTTGTTCATACTTTCGGTGATGCCCATATTTATCTGAATCATATAGAGCAGGTACAATTGCAACTGACCCGTGAGCCTCGTCCGTTACCCAAGATGCTCATCAATCCTGATGTAAAAGATATATTTGACTTTAAGTTTGAAGATTTCCAACTGACCGGTTATGACCCACATCCGCATATAGCTGGAAAGGTGTCGGTGTGAGGAATTGAGTGTTCTGAGGAAATAATTATGGAATTGTGAAACTGATGAATTGCAGAAATAAATAACCAACATTATGATATCAATTATTGTAGCTATTGCAGATAACAATGCTATAGGCAGAAAAGGTGACTTGCTTTGCCATTTGCCGAATGACTTGAAACACTTCAAGCAGATTACTTCCGGATGTACGGTTATCATGGGTAAGCGGACATTTTTCTCCTTACCCAAACATCCGCTACCGAATCGCAGAAACATTGTAATTACCGATATTGAGGGCGAGACGTTTGAAGGTGCAGAAGCGGTATATAGCATAGAAGAAGCCGTGAAGATAGCCGATGAGAACAAGGAAAACTTCATCATTGGCGGCGGTATGGTGTATCGTCAGTTTATGCCTCTTGCGGATAAACTCTATATCACGCATATCAGACATACGTTTGGCGATGCCGACACGTATTTTCCTGAGATAGATTCCGCCATCTGGCAACAAACAAACATAGAGCATCACCTTGCAGATGAAAACAATCCTTACGACTATGACTTTGCGGAATATACACGCAAATAAACGGTAATAAGAGTTAACAGTTATATAAAAAACGGGCTACATTTTCCTGTAACCCGTTTTTTTTATATCAATATAGAATTGACAAAAGCTTTACTCGTCTCTTTTACAATTCTTTTTGCACTTCTATTTCTTCGAATGCCTCGAGGATATCACCTTCCACTATGTCGTTGTAAGACTTGAGGCTGACACCGCATTCGGTATTGAGACCGACCTCTTTGACGTCATCCTTTTGACGCTTGAGGGCTGCCATTTCACCAGTATGAATCACGATACCATCTCGGATGACACGTACTTTATTAGAGCGTTTGATTTTACCCTCACGCACAATACAACCTGCCACCGTACCCACTTTGGTGATACGGAAGGTTTGCAGCACTTCGAGCGTAGCCGTAACCTCTTCTTTCACTTCAGGTGCTAACATACCTGCCATAGCGGCTTTGATTTCCTCAATGGCATCGTAGATAATACTATAGAGGCGTATATCAATCTCTTCTTTCTCTGCCAACTTGCGAGCTGTAGCTGTAGGACGCACTTGGAAACCGACGATGATGGCATCGGAAGCCTCAGCCAACAAAATATCACTATCGGAGATGGCACCCACCGCTTTGTGAATGACATTGACCTGTATGTTCTCGGTGGAGAGTTTGATAAGCGAGTCAGACAAAGCTTCAACCGAACCATCGACATCACCTTTGACAATGATATTGAGCTCTTTGAAGTCACCGATAGCCAAACGGCGACCGATTTCTTCCAGTCCGACATGCTTCTTAGTACGAATGCTCTGTTCGCGAGCCAACTGTTCACGTTTGTTGGCAATCTCACGCGCCTCTTGCTCGGTAGGCATGACGTTGAACTCATCACCTGCCTGCGGTGCTCCGTTCAGACCGAGAATCAATGCCGGCTCTCCGGGTTTTGCTTCTTTGATACGCTGTCCGCGCTCATTGAACATAGCTTTGATTTTACCATGAGCAGTACCTGCAAGAACGATATCTCCCATGTGGAGGGTGCCATCGCTGACGAGTACGGTTGCCACGTAACCACGTCCTTTGTCGAGTGAGGACTCAATGATAGAGCCTTTAGCACGATGCTTGGGATTGGCTTTCAGATCGAGCATTTCAGCTTCAAGCAGCACTTTCTCCAAAAGTTCAAACACACCATCGCCTTTCTTGGCACTGATATCCTGACTTTGATATTTGCCGCCCCAGTCTTCAACAAGGATATTCATATTGGAGAGTTGCTCTTTTATTTTATCGGGGTTAGCACCGGGTTTATCGCATTTGTTGATAGCGAAAATCATAGGCACACCGGCAGCTTGCGCATGGTTGATAGCCTCAACCGTCTGCGGCATGACGGCATCGTCGGCAGCTACGATGATAATAGCGATATCTGTTACCTTTGCACCACGAGCACGCATAGCGGTGAAAGCTTCGTGACCCGGGGTATCAAGGAAGGTGATGTGTTGCCCGTTTTTGAGCTTGACATTGTAAGCACCGATATGCTGCGTTATACCTCCAGCCTCACCAGCGATGACGTTGGTGTTACGGATATGGTCGAGCAGAGATGTTTTACCATGGTCAACGTGTCCCATAACCGTGACAATCGGGCAACGGGGCTCGATATCATCGGGATTGATTTCCTCATCGTCGTTGAGTGCTTCTGCCACTTTGGCACTTACATATTCGGTGGTGAAGCCGAATTCTTCCGCCACAATATTGATAGTTTCAGCATCAAGACGCTGATTGATACTTACCATGAGACCTAAGGACATACAAGTGGCGATGACTTGATTGACCGAGATATTCATCATCGTAGCCAACTCGTTAGCAGTAACGAACTCGGTCAGTTTCAGCACTTTGGATTGTGCTGCTTCTTGTTCCAACAGTTCTTCCTGATGATGGCGGATATTCTCACGTTTTTCTTTACGATATTTAGCACCGGCATTTTTCCCTTTTCCGGCTTGCATGCGGTTGAGTGTCTCTTTTATCTGGCGTTGTACTTCTTCGTCATCCACCTCTACGCGAACCGGTTTTTTGCTCTTAGATGCCTTTCCTCCTTTTTTGAAATCGGCATTGTTGACATCCACCTTTCCGCTTTTGATTCGTTCACGTTTTCGTTTGCCCTCGCCTGTTGGCTGAGCTGCGCCCCCACCCTGCTGTTGTTTGCGCTGCTCACGGAGTTGTTTTTTCTCCTCTTTGGTACGCTTGGTAGGGTGAGTGGACTGATTAAGTGAATCCAAATCGATTTTACCCACCACTTTAGGAGCGTTGGTAAGCACAGGTTTACCGAGCGAGAAGATGTCCGTTTTCTTCGGTTCTTCTTTTTGTGGTTGGGGTTCGGGAATTTCTTCTTTTTCCTCAACATTTACTTCCGGCTTGGCTTTTACCTCTTTTACTTCCGTTTTCAGAGGTTGCGCCTGGTCGGTATCAATTTTTTGTTCTTTCTTCTCTACAGGTTTCTCTTCCTTTTTATCCTTCTTAGGCTGCACCGTTTCTTGTTTTTTCTTCGGTTGCGCCTCCTCCTTTTTCTCTTTAACTACAGGTTGCTCTTTGGGCATAGTTTCCGCTTTTGGTTCCGTCTCTTTAGCGGGTGCAGGTTGTACTTTGCCTGTATTGAGATCTATTTTCCCTACTATTTTCGGTTTTTGTACGGCCGGCTCTACAGGTTGCTGAGGTTCAACGGTTACCGACTGTTGCAGGTCGCGCTCTTGTCGTTCACGCTGTTGTTTTTCGGCTTCCATTTTCAGAGCCATATCTTTGTTGAACTCTTGTGCCAACAGCAAATACAAGTCGTCATCGATACGAGTGTTCGGATCGGTGGCAATTTCCTTACCGCGCTTAGCGGCAAACTCAACGGCAGTTGACATACCGATATTGAGTTCTTTACATGCTTTAATCAGTTTTATCGCCATACGTAATTTTGTTTTGTAGAGTTAAAGGAAGTGTTGAGATTGTTTGAGGAGTTAAGGAAGTGCTGAAGAGACTTTCATCAGTCTTCAAATTCGGCGGATAGGATGCGCAGCACATCATCCACGGTTTCTTCTTCGAGGTCAGTGCGACGAATAAGTTCTTCTTTGGGTTCAGCCAACACTGCTTTTGCAGTATCCAATCCGATAGCCTTGAATGCATCCAAAACCCATTGTTCGATTTCATCGTTGAATTCATCGAGGTAGATATCTTCGTTATCTTCATCATCCATCTCACGGAACACATCGATTTGGTAGCCTGTGAGCATAGAAGCGAGTTTGATATTGAAGCCTCCCTTACCGATGGCCAGACTTACTTCATCAGGTTTGAGATAAACATTGGCCTGTTTCTCCTCCTCATTGATTTCCATAGAAGAGATTTTGGCAGGTGCCAAAGCACGCTGGATATAGAGGTTGATGTTTGAAGTATAGTTGATGACATCGATATTCTCATTACGCAGTTCGCGCACGATACCATGGATACGAGCTCCTTTTATACCAACGCAAGCGCCAACGGGGTCTATACGGTCATCGAAACTTTCCACAGCCACTTTGGCTCTTTCACCCGGAATACGGGCAATGTTCTTAATGGCAATCAGTCCGTCATGCACTTCAGGTACTTCTTGCTCGAACAAACGTTGCAGGAACAAAGGAGAGGTGCGCGAAAGGATGATTTTGGGATTCTGATTTTTGTTATCCACCTGAACGACCACAGCTCGAACGACATCGCCTTTGCGATAGAAATCGGTTGGAATTTGATTTTGCTTGGGCAGATAGAGTTCGTTTCCGTCTTCATCGAGCAAGAGCATCTCTTTTTTCCATACCTGATAAAGTTCGCCGCTCACCACCTGCCCCAACATCTGCGAATATTTGATGTAGAGATTTTCCTTTTGCAAGTCAAGAATCTTGCTGGCGAGTGTCTGGCGCAGGTTGAGAATCATACGGCGACCAAATGACATTAAATCAACTTTGTCGGTAACTTCTTCACCCACTTCAGCCTCATCGTCAATTTCCAATGCTTTCTTCAGTTCGATTTCAGTATTTTCGTTTTGCAGTTCCCCATCGGGGACGACGATACGGTTACGATAGATTTCCAAGTCACCTTTATCAGGATTAATGATGACGTCATAGTTGGAATCGCTACCATACATTTTTGCGATTACGTTTCTGAAACTATCTTCCATCACATTGATGAAAGTCTGCCGATCGATGCTTTTGAGTTCTTTGAACTCAGAAAAAATATCAATCAAATTGGTTGATTGTTTTTGTGTTGCCATTTTTATATTGGTTTAAATTATTATATTCGTTTGTTCTCTTTCTACCGTTAAAATTTGAGATTATATTGAGTGTAGTTTATCTCATCGTACCTAAATGTGAATGTATTGAGCTGTTTTTGCTTGCGTTTTTTACCTTCCATCTGCACAAGCACTTCCGCCTCGACGGCAAAGGTATCGTCATCCACACTGACCAATTGCCCGCTCACTTTTTTCCCGTTTTTGAGGAACACCTCCACGTCATGCCCTACGTTTTTCTCATATTGCATTTTAGTTTTGAAAGGTGCAGTCAAACTGACAGATCCTACTTCCAATTCGAAATCTTCTTTGTTTCTGTCAAGTCGTTCTTCTATGAAGCGGCTGAGCTCGGCGCATACGTCCACGTCCACTCCCGAATAAGAATCGATTTCCACCACGATACGATTATCAGGGCTGATGGAAAGGTCAATGAGTTGATAATCCTTATCAGCCAAGAATTCCTCTACGATTTGTTTTACAGCAGCTTTGTCTATCATAAAATCTTCATTTAAGCAAGAACAAAGGGAACCATTCGGGTCCCCTTTATCAATTCGGCTGCAAAGGTAAGAATATTTTTTTGATTACACAATAGGTAATGATATTTTTTTGAAAAAAAACGCCAATAGATTATATTTCCCTTTGGCGGAATTCATACAGCACGTGCATAATTTTCCCAACAGGTTAGTTTTTAGCACCTTTACTCTATTGAGGACAGGCATGGTATTCATCAGTCATGAAACAACTGTGAGGGAAAAATCAGTTGAGGAAAAATTGAACATTTTTCGGGTGAATTTTTTGCAGGCAGAGAGTAAAATTTTGCATTTTTATGCTCGTAACCTACATACAATAAGAATGTTATACCACAAAGTATGCACGATGTCCGCTGCATGTCCGCTACATGTCCGCTAAAAAGGTGCATTTTTTTTGCAAAATCGGAGTGAGTTTTTTGAGGAAAAATTGAACATTTTTTACTTGCATTCCGCCAACGGTTTTTTATTGTTAAAATACGATTTGTTTATATCAAAAAGTTTTATTATCTTTGCAAGCAATAAAAATATGCATTATGAGACGGATTAAATTATTGTTTATAATAGCATTAGTTATTCTTTCAGCAAATAATTGTTTGTTGTACGCTCAACAAGAAGCGGCAAGCGAATCAGCGTTGGTGTATTATATGCCCCAAACTATATTAGTATTCGATATAGAATATGAGCAGATAACAGAAACGAAGGGCATTTTCTACCAATATAGCGAGCGCTATTTAGGCACAAAAGATGTGATACTGGAAGATGGTGTATCTTATCGTTTGACAAAGATAAACATGCGGACACGTGTGGAAGCCGATAAAAACAGGTGTTACACGATTCCGCTTAATGAGAAGAGTCTGCAAAATTGCAATATCAGTTTAACCAATAAAGGATTGTTAGCAGGCATCAACCTCAAAGCCGTATCGGAGCAACCGACTTCCAAATCACATGCCGTTATTACCGAAGAAGAACCTGCCTGCAACAGAAGCGGCTTAGTTCCCTATTTAGAAGAACAGATGCGGGCAAATTCAGTGGCCAAGATGGCAGAAAGTACCGCCAAACAGATTTATCGTATTCGCGAAAGCCGACTGAATCTCTTATCCGGTGATGCAGAACATATTCCTTCAGACGGTTCTTCAATGGCACTGGTATTAAGCGAATTGGACAAGCAGGAGCAGGCCTTGGCAGAACTTTTCACAGGAAGCCGCTCCGTGGAAAAGAAGCATTATAGTCTGGAATATGCTCCCCAACAGTCCACCCGACGTGAGGTGTTGCTGCGTTTTTCGCAATTCAGCGGAATCTGTGAAAAAGACGATTTGAGTGGCGAGCCTATTTACATGACTTTGGAAATTGACAAACCTCAAATAGAAGAGAATGTCGAGGAGAAGAAAGTGCAGATGTCGCCTATTTTCTATAATATGCCCGGAAATGCTTCGTTGCAAGTGGAGTATAAAGACCAGATACGGATTGACAAGAAATTGGCGATTGCACAAGCCGGCATTGCCATTCCGCTGGCACAAGACATTTTCAAGAAATCGGCTCCGGAGATTGTTATTGACCCCAAAACCGGATCTCTGAAAAGTATCAAGAAATGAAAAGATTGTTCATTATATTGGCCTTGACAAGCGTTTCTCTATGCAGTTACAGTCAGGAGCTGCGATGCAACGTTCAAGTGAATAGCGACAAAATCGAAGGTTCAAGCAAACAGGTGTTCAACACTTTGGAGAAGTCGATTTCCGACTATGTGAACAACACCCGTTGGACGAATATGACTTTCTCAGAGACAGAGCGCATTGAATGCAACATGACCCTCATTCTCTCACAGGTTACAACAGATGGTCAGTATTCAGGTGAGCTTATAGTTCAGTCGCGCCGTCCGGTGTATGGTTCTTCTTATACAACCCCATTGGTAAATTTCCGTGATAACAATTTCACTTTTACCTATCAGGAATATGATAGGCTGGACTATCAAGAGACCACTTTCACTACCAATTTGACAGCCATGTTGGCCTATTATTGCTATCTCATTATCGGTTATGATATGGATAGTTTTTCGCGATTGGGGGGTACACCATTTTTCCAGCAATGCGAAAACATTGTTACAGCTGCTCAAACCGCCAGTATGGAAGATGCCGAACAGAAAGGCTGGAAGGCTTTTGACAGCAACAGAAACCGATATGCGCTTATTAACAACTTGCTGGACGAAGCATTCCGCAAGTTTCGGGAGTATTACTACACCTACCATCGACTGGGTTTGGACGAGATGCAGCAAAATGTAGCCAATGCGCGTGCCCGCATTGCAGCAGAAATGCCTATTTTGAAAGAAACCAACAAAGCTCGTCCTGCTACATTTGCCGTGAATACTTTCTTAGATGCGAAAGCCGATGAAATCGTAGAGATATTCAAGAAAGGAACTTCAGCCGAGAAAAAAAGTGTATATGATCTTTTAATAGATATCGACCCCACCCGACAAAACACTTACGAAAAGATTAATGAACCATAAATACGATTTAGGATTCCACCTATTTTTATTTCAACCTCAAAAGCCCCTGCACCATGCTTAAGCATCTACACATACAGCACTATGCACTGATTAATCAACTGGATATTGATTTCAGTGACGGTTTTTCTGTACTCACCGGTGAGACCGGTGCCGGCAAGAGCATCATTTTAGGTGCTTTAGGGCTGATAATGGGAGAGAGGGCCGAACAAAAATCCATCATGGAGGGGGAACAAAAATGCGTTGTGGAAGCCACGTTCAGTTTATCAGCCGACCGTCAAGACGAATGGCGAGTATTTTTTCAAGGCAATGATTTAGACTATGATGATTATTGTATAATCCGAAGGGAAGTAAGTATTAATGGTAAATCCCGTGCTTTTATCAATGATACTCCAGTGTCTTTGAATGTAATAAAAGACTTAAGCAGCCGGCTGATAGACATCCACTCGCAGCATGAGAATCTTTTGCTTCGCAGTGACGCTTTTCAATTGCAGATTGTGGATGCGGTTGCTCAAAACAAAGAAGAAAGAAACACTTATATTACTGCCTATCAATCCTACAAACATACAGAGCAACAACTCATAGAACTTCAGGACAAGAAAACGCGGTTGCAGGCAGATGCCGACTATATTGATTATCAGTACACCCAATTACATCAAGCCCAACTTAAGGAGAACGAGGAAGAAGAATTGAATGAGGAACTGCAGTTGCTCTCTCATGCTGAAGAGATAAAAACCGCATTGAACAATAGCTATCGGCTATTGCAAGGTGAAGAAACCGGAGCAGAAGGAGTGATAAAAGAGGCTGTTGGAATGCTCAAAAAAATAGAGAACTATCTTCCAACGGGAGAAGTCAACCTGCTTCATCGGTTGCAAAGTGTGCATATTGAACTCAAAGATATTGCCGAAGAGGCTTTTACTCAAGCTGAACACATAGAATTCAGTCCAGAGCGCCTGCAGCAAGCTGAAGAGCGACTTGATCAGCTTAACACACTGATGCAAAAACATCATTGCCAGAGCACAGCTGAATTGATAGCCCTCAGAGACCACTACGGCAAACAATTGCAAGAGAACGATGACTTTGAAGAAGAAATTGCATTACTTCAGAAAGAGTTGGAGGAGAAAAAGTCTATACTGAAAAAAAACGCCGAAACGCTCAGTCAGTCGCGCAAGAAAGTAACAGAAACGGTAGCTCACAAATTGGAAAGTCAGTTACTATTGCTGGGTATCCCCCATGCCAAGATGGAAGTACAGATGCGCCTTTTATCCGACTACACTCCTACCGGCATAGACGAGGCGACATTTATGTTTGCGGCTAACAAGAACCAACAATTACGTCCGGTTACAGAAGTGGCATCCGGCGGAGAAATGGCACGTATTATGTTATGTATAAAAACGCTGACAGCGGATGAGCGGGGTTTGTCAACAATTATTTTTGATGAAGTGGACACCGGTGTAAGCGGCGAAATAGCAAACAACATGGGGAGTTTGATGCAGCAGATAGCAACCAACCGACAAATTATAGCGATTACTCACTTGCCTCAAATAGCAGCACTTGGAAAGACACATTATAAGGTGTTTAAGCAGGATAATGACTTCAGGACCGAGACACAAATCAGGCTGCTTAAAGCAGAAGAGCGGATAAATGAAATAGCCACACTTCTATCCGGAGAAAATGTGACAAAAGCGGCTTTGCTGAATGCAAAAGAGTTGTTGAAAATTTGAATAGATTAATCTCAGAAAATGCTGTCTCAATAATCAAGAATGTTACCATTAGCAGAACGGCTACGGCCGAAGACATTGGATGAGTATATCGGTCAGACTCACTTAGTGGGTGAGGGCGCGATATTGAGAACGATGATAGAAAACGGGAATCTGTCATCATTTATCTTATGGGGTCCTCCCGGTGTAGGGAAAACCACACTGGCTAAGATTATTGCCAACCGCTTGGAGCGTCCGTTTTACACGCTTTCCGCCGTGACGGCAGGCGTAAAAGAAGTACGTGAGGTGATAGAGAAGGCACAAAGAAGCAGTGGACTCTTTTCCCAACAAAGCAATGCCATTTTATTTATTGACGAAATACATCGTTTTTCCAAATCACAACAAGACAGCTTATTAGGAGCTGTAGAACGAGGAACTATCACCTTGATTGGCGCCACCACAGAGAACCCATCGTTTGAGGTTATCACCCCCCTACTCTCGCGCTGCCAAGTGTATGTATTGAAAAGTCTTAGCAAAGAAGATTTGCTTTTACTCCTTAATAGAGCCATAACGCATGATGTTGTATTGCGAGAAAAAAAGATTGAAGTAAGAGAAAATGAAAGTCTGCTTCGCTATAGTGGCGGTGACGCTCGCAAACTATTGAATATACTGGAATTAGTTACCAATGCAGAAAGCGGAGACACTGTTGTGATTGACAACGAGACCGTTACTGAGCGTCTTCAGCAGAATCCTGTAGCCTACGACAAAGACGGTGAGATGCACTACGATATCATTTCGGCATTTATAAAGTCTATACGAGGAAGCGACCCGGATGCTGCTCTCTACTGGTTGGCCCGGATGGTGGAAGCGGGAGAGGACCCCAAGTTTATTGCCCGCCGCCTTGTAATCTCAGCCGCAGAAGACATTGGTCTTGCCAATCCCAATGCACTTCTTATCGCCAATACATGCTTTGATATACTTACCAAAATCGGTTGGCCTGAAGGCAGGATTCCGTTAGCAGAAGCCACCGTTTATCTCGCCACATCACAAAAAAGCAACTCTGCCTATCTTGGCATTACTAATGCTTTGCAAGCAGTAAAGCAATATGGTAATCTGCCCGTTCCATTGCATCTGAGAAATGCCCCCACAGAACTGATGAAAGAATTGGGTTATGGAGCAGAATATAAATATGCACATGACTATGCCAATCATTTTGTCAAACAGCAATATCTGCCGGATGAGTTACAGGGTACACACTTCTGGCAAGCACAAGGCAATCCTGCAGAACAACGCACTGCAGAATGGATGAAGTTGCTATGGGGAAACAAAACGGATGAATCTGATAAATAATCGTATCTTGTCAGGTATTTATATACATATCCCTTTTTGCAAATCACGATGTGCCTATTGCGATTTCTACTCCACCACTTTGCTTAACAAACGAAGTGAATATGTTGAGACATTAAAACAAGAATTGAAACAAAGAAAAGATTATTTGACAGATAAAAACATTAAAACAATTTACTTCGGCGGCGGAACGCCCTCTTTACTTACCGCAAATCAAATAAGCGAAATTATATCAGTCATTAAAGATTTATATATTGTTGAGACAAATGCAGAAATCACCCTTGAAGCCAATCCTAATGATATAAATAGCCGATATTTGCAGGAACTGAAGAAAGTAGAGATAAACAGGCTAAGCATGGGAGTGCAGTCCTTTGATGACCGGCTGCTTCAACTAATCGGAAGACGTCATTCAGCCCAAGAAGCAATTGCAGCTGTAGGAATTGCACAAGAGATTGGTTTTGATAATATAAGCATTGATTTGATTTACGGCTTGCCAACTCAAACCATTACCGACATTGAACAGGATATTGAACAAGCGGTCAGACTTAATGTGCAGCATATTAGTACTTATTGCTTGAGCTACGAAAAAGAAACGCGTCTCACAAAATTGTTAGAGAAGGGTGAAATAAAACATACTGACGAGGATACCTTGAATATGATGTACGCATTGTTGGTCAAACTACTATCGGAAAATGGTTTTGAACGATACGAGATATCCAATTTTGCCCGACCGAACTATCGTTCACGTCATAATTCATCTTATTGGAAGGGTACAGAATACATCGGCATAGGCGCAGCAGCTCATTCATATAACGGACAGACGAGGCAATGGAATATATCAGATATAAAGAATTACATTGACGGCATACATTCATCCAAAGAGATTTTTGAAACAGAGCAATTAACAGAACAAGATAAGTATAACGAACAAGTAATGCTATCTTTAAGAACGGCAGAAGGAATAGACTTGAGCCAATTAAGCGATCAAAATCGAGAATACTGTTTTAATCAGGCTACGAAATTTATAAAACAAAAATTAATAATCAGCAGGGATGAACATTTGATTGCCACAGATGCAGGCATCAATATATTGAATTATATAACCGAACATTTAATGCAATAGCAATATGAGTAAATTCAAAAAACAATTTTTTAAGTGGTTTTGGATAATATTTGCGATAGGCGTTTTGGCAGTTATCCTTATTTTCTGGATGATAACCAAAGGTTGGTTAGGTTATTTGCCACCATTGGACGAATTGCAAAATCCAAAGAATAAATATGCCACTGAGGTATATAGCAGTGACATGCAGGTGCTTGGAAGTTATTATCGAACAGAAAACCGTGTAGGCGTGCAATATACCGACATCTCTCCCTATATGATTAATGCATTGGTTTCGACTGAGGATGTACGTTTTTATGAGCACTCAGGCATAGATTCCAAAGCTTTGTTCCGAGCGGTTCTCATGTTAGGCAAAGCCGGCGGCGGTTCCACGCTTACACAACAACTTTCAAAGCAGCTATACTCTCCCAAAGCCAGCAATATCTTTGAGCGCGCTTTACAGAAGCCTATTGAATGGGTGATAGCAGCTAAACTTGAACGATTGTATTCGAAAGAAGAAATCATCTTGATGTATCTCAATCAGTTTGATTTTCTCTATAATGCAGTAGGTATCAAACAGGCTTCTCAGGTGTATTTTAACACCACACCTGCCGATTTGAAGATAGAACAAGCAGCGATGCTGGTGGGGATGTGTAAGAATCCAGCTCTGTATAACCCTATTCGCAGACCTGAAAAAGCACTGAATCGCCGCAATACAGTGCTACTTCAGATGCAGAAAAACGGCTGTATCACAAAAGAAGAGAAAGATTCGCTCCAACAATTACCTCTTGCGCTTGATTATCACTCTGTTGACCACAAGCAAGGTCTTGCCCCATATCTGCGTGAATATCTACGTCTTATTTTAACAGCGAAAGAACCAAAAGAAGAAAATTATAGTCAGTGGAACAAACAACAATATGCTATTGACAAACAGCAGTGGGAAAATAATCCGCTGTACGGATTCTGCCAGAAGAACAAAAAACCTGATGGCACTCCGTATGACCTGTATAATGACGGTCTGCGCATCTATACTACGATAGACTCTCGCATGCAACAGTATGCAGAAGATGCTGTTAGCGAACACATGCAATATTTGCAAGAACGGTTTTTCAAAGAGAAAACCAGAAGCAAGACGGCTCCTTTCTCTCGTCAAATCAAGCAGAAAGATGTTGACGAGATTATGCAGCGAAGCATTCGTCAAACCGAACGATATCGACTGATGAAAAAAGCCGGCAAGAGTGAGGAGGAAATTATGAATGCTTTCAACACTCCGCAGGAAATGCAGATTTTCTCCTATAAAGGTCTAATCGACACCACACTTACTCCTCTTGATTCTATTCGTTGGCAAAAATATTTTCTACGCTGTGGATTTATGTCAATGGATCCCCACTCGGGGCACGTAAAGGCATACGTAGGAGGACCTAACTTTGCGAATTTCCAATATGATATGGTAAATGTTGGTCGCAGACAAATTGGTTCAACTGTCAAGCCTTATATTTACACTTTGGCGATGGATGAGGGTATGTGGCCATGCGACACAACTTCCTATGTACCGGTTACACTCATTGATGGCAACGGCGTGGAATGGACACCGAAAGAGAGTCATAAAGTGCCGGAAGAAGATATAGGCAAGACTGTAACGCTGACATGGGGATTAGCGCAATCAAGCAACTGGATGTCTGCCTATTTGATGTCAATGTTAACTCCTGAGCAATTGGTTAATACAATGCGTTCATTCGGCATTAAAGGTCAGTTGGATCCTGTGGTAAGCTTGTGTTTGGGGCCTTGTGAGGTGTCCGTTGCCGAGATGGTGGAAGCCTATACTGCTTTTGCCAATAAAGGCATACGCGTAGAACCGCTGTATGTAACACGTATCGAAAACAACAGCGGCAATGTGCTTGCTACTTTCACTCCGCAAACACATGAAATTATAGGTGAGCAAACCGCCTATAAGATGATATATATGTTACGAAATGTGGTGGACCATGGCACAGGTGTCAGAACACGATTCAAATATGGATTGAAAATGCCCATGGGTGGCAAGACGGGTACCAGCCAGAACAACTCTGATGGTTGGTTCATGAGTTTCACGCCCTCTATTGTCAGCGGCTGTTGGGTAGGCGGTGAGGACCGTGCCATCCACTTCGACAATATGGCTGACGGACAAGGAGCAAATACCGCTCTTCCAATTGTAGCACTTTATCTGCAAAAAGTAATGGCGGACAATGATTTGGGATATAGCAATGACGAGCAGTTCGAGGTGCCATCGTGGTTTGACCCGAATGCCGGTTGCAGATAGGCATGTGATAGGGCGACAGCACTATGCTGTCGCCCTATCGCTGCTTTAACTTATCGGTTTTCGGCAAAATATTTCCACAAAGGAGCGGCATGAAGAGCCTGCACTATATCCCCCTCCTGCAATAGTTCCAAAACTTCTTCTTTGGTCAGTAGATAAACATCTATATCTTCCGTTCGTTCAAGGTGACGATTATCTATGCGTTCCACATTGGTAGCAAGAAAAGTGTGCGACCAATTGCTATGATTAGTCGGATTAGGACACAGGCGCATATAAGGCACCCATTCGCCTCCGCCAAACCCGGTTTCCTCCCATAGCTCGCGCTTGGCTGCCTCAAGCGGCGTTTCTCCCTCATCAATCACTCCGGCGCATAATTCGTAATGAGTTTCTCTAATGCCATGCCGATATTGCGTTTCCATGACGAAATGTCCATCTTTTGTAATGGCAATTACATTAATCCAATCCGGAAAATCATGTACATACCAAGTGGGTATCCGTACTCCATTAGGCAGTTCCACTGTTTCCTGCCGCATGTTCAACCACGGCAAATTTTGAGCGATCACCTCGCTTTTCAACACCTTCCAGGGTCGGTTTTCTGGTCGTTTCATATTTATTATATAATTAATTTAACTTTACCCGTTGGCAGAATTAATTGTAAAAAAATTTGGCAATTTTTCCACTCGGAACTCACTCCGTTTTTTTCCCAAAAAAGTGCACCTTTTTAGCGGACATATAGCGGACATGCAGCGGACATCGTGCATACTTTGTGCTATAACGTTCTTATTATATGGAAGTTGCAGGCGTAAAAATGGTTAATTTTACCCAATATTCGCAAAAAAAATCAATCGAAAAATTTGGCAATTTTTCCCCAACTGAGAATCCCATCACTGTCGTCTCATGACTCATAAATACCTTGCATTCATTCAACACTGTAAAGTGCTAAAAATAAACCGATTGGGAAAATCATGTAGGTGCTGTATTACTTTCACCAATTGGTTTACATTCTAATTGTTGAAGCATGGCCTTGCAACCGCATAATATATCTTGGTATGCCTGTTCAAAATCACCGGTATACCAGGGGTCTGCAACATCGCGCTGTATTCCTGCCCATTCCATCATAAATGATACTTTTCGCTTGTCAGCATCCTGTATGATGTAATCTAACCATCTTTTGTTGCTTCTGTCCATTAATACAATATAATCATAATAGTGATAGTCAGAAATGGTTATTTGTCGGGCGGAGTGAGCTGCGAACGGAATGTCTTTTTCGCGCAACTTGCTCTTCGCAGGCGGATACAAATCATTTCCTATTTCTTCGGTGGAGACAGCTGCAGAAGCTATCTCGTAGAATTTTGTTAAGCCATTAATATTTACAAGATGTTTCATCACGAACTCTGCCATCGGTGAACGACAGATGTTGCCGTGACATACAAACAATATTTTTGTTATTTCTTTCATTCCAAAAGTTGCATTGCCCGCAGGGTAAGTCTGGACAACGGATAATCATGTATATTAGAAAGGCTCACGACTGAAGAACCATTCCACTTGGGTAAGGAAAAGGACTTTATTACAAAGAATCGGGCATTGATTCGCTGATGTGTCAAAACATGGATCAACTCAACTTCTTTCACGAGTTGCTCATTTTCTTTCAAATATTCATTTTCCACTTCTTCTGTACCAAGAAGATGGTCGGATTCAACAAGCGGGAATTGATATAGATGATGCCATATATCTTTTTCTTCACGGCGTTGCAATAAGGTTTGAGACTGGCTGTTTATATATATAAGGTGAGTAAAATAACGTTCACGAATCGTTTTGGTCTTCGATTTGACAGGGAGCAAAACGGCGGTTTGATGTGCATAGGCCATACATAATTGCCGTAACGGACATTCTTCGCAATGAGGCGTTTGAGGAATACAACAAAGTGCGCCTAATTCCATAACTGCCTGGTTATATAGACGAGGTTCGTTCTTGTCTAACAAGCGGTCGGCCAGTTGTTGAAAACGCCGTTTTCCGATAGTGGTGTCTATCGGAGTTTCATCATCCAGCAGACGTGACAACACCCTATATACATTACCATCCACAACTGCATACGGAGCATTGTAGGCAAACGAGCAGATAGCAGCAGACGTATAATCCCCCACCCCTCGCAATGATCTTACTTGACTGTATTCTGTCGGGAAAACACCGTTATAGGATTCCATTATTTGTTTGGCAGCGGCATGCAAATTTCGGGCTCGGGAATAATAACCCAAACCTTGCCAAAAAAGAAGCACCTCTTGTTCGTCTGCTTGAGCCAAATCGGCTATTGTAGGGAAGCGACTCATAAATCGCAAATAATAATCAAGTCCTTGAGCAACACGTGTCTGCTGAAGAATAATTTCAGATATCCATATAGCATAAGGATCTGTTGTATCTCTCCACGGCAAATCACGTCGATGGGATTCATACCACTGCAACAATTCATTATGAAGGTATTGTGTATTCACAAAAAATATTATAATTTTGCGCCACAAAAATACAACAAATTTATGAAAAAAACAATTATCCTAATGCTGATGGCACTATTGATGCTGTCTTGCACCCAAAGTGTGGAGAAAGCCACTGAAGAACTCAAACAAGAAACCGGAAACATCATGGAGCAGTTAGAACAATGCAATGATGAAACAGAGGCTGAAAAATTATTTGAAGAATACATCTCACTTATAACAGATTATCTTCACAAGTATGGTGATACAGAACAAGGTATTGACATCCTTCGCGAGAACTATTACCTGCTCACATTAGAAGAGTTGGAAGACGTGTTTGACGCCCTAAAGCAGGAAACTTTGGAAAATGAGAAAATTGCGTCTATCTATTCCAACTTCTTGATTCAAAAGGCCACCTCAGAGGGAAATCAGTTTATCGATTTTTCTGCTCTCACCCCGGAAGGGGAAGAATTGAGTTTATCCTCTATCATCGGCAAAACGGACTATGTATTGGTTGACTTTTGGGCATCGTGGTGCGGTCCTTGCAGGCAAAGCATGCCACAGATGAAAGATTTGTACAAAGAAGCCAATGGCAGATTGCAGATTTTAGGCGTTTCGCTTGACAATGACAAAGAGAAATGGCTCAACGCAATTGCTACTCTCGATTTACCATGGCTTCATATCAGCGATTTGAAAGGATGGAAATCAATACCCGCCGGTTTATATGGAATCAATGCCATTCCGGCTACCATATTGATTGACAAGAACGGACTTATCGTAGGTAGAAATTTGGATACTAAAGATATAATGATTCTGCTTTCCGAATAAAATCCGAATAAAAAAAACATTTTTTTAAGAAAACTCTTGTGTAAATCAGAAAGTTTATGTACTTTTGCAGCCGATTTCACTCTTTTGAGAGCTGCTGAAGCAAAAAACAACTTAGATTTGTAACAAACAATATCATAAATTTTTAAGTTTAATTAATAATTTTAGTACAATTATGACTAAAGCAGAACTTGTAAACCAAATTGCAGCACAAACAGGTTTGGACAAAGCTAGTGTGCTTGTAGTAGTTGAGTCGTTCATGAAGAACGTTAAAGACTCTATCGTTAAGAAGGAAAACGTGTATCTCCGTGGTTTTGGTACGTTCCAAACTAAAATCCGTCGTGAGAAAGTGGCTCGTAACATTTCTAAGAACACCACTCTTGTTGTTCCTGAGCACGCTATCCCCGCTTTCAAACCTTCACGCGAATTTGCAAAAGCTGTTAAATAATAGAAAGGAAGCAAATTATGCCTAACGGAAAGAAGCATAAGAGACACAAGATGTCTACGCACAAACGTAAAAAACGTTTGCGCAAGAACCGTCATAAGAAGAAGTAAGACGGATTTGTTTGAATTAGAGGTAGTTGATAATTGATCGTTTTGATATGCATACGCATCATCAACTATCAATTATCAACTATCTCTTTGTATTAACCTCTTCTGTCAGCCTATATATCTGACTTTGAGCGCAAAGCAGATACTGACAGATATTATTTAATTAAAATAGTGAAAAGCGAACTTATTGTAGATGTTCAGCCGAAAGAAATCGCTTTGGCACTCCTTGAAGATGGCAGACTGATGGAGGTAAATCGCGAAAAACGCGAATTAACCTACGTTGTCGGAAATATCTATCTTGGACGCATCAAAAAAGTGATGCCTGCATTAAATGCAGTTTTTGTAGATGTCGGCTATGAGAAGGACGCTTTTCTTCACTATCTTGATTTAGGTGAAGGTTTCCGGCGCATCAACAGTTATACTCAAGCACTTATCAGTCATAGCAAGACACCTGCTATGGGGAAATTATATGCACTGCCTGAATTGCCGAAAGAAGGAAGCATTACCGATCATTTGAAAGTGGGAGACCATATTCTTGTTCAGATAGCCAAAGAGCCTATCAACACCAAAGGGCCTCGCACCACAGCAGAGATTTCGCTTGCAGGAAGAAACATCGTTCTCATCCCGTTTGGCGACAAAGTAATGGTATCTAACAAAATCAAGTCAGAATCAGAGCGGAGTCGCCTGCGACAATTGGTTCAGTCTATTAAGCCTTCAGGCTACGGAGTGATTGTTCGAACGGTGGCTGAAGGCAAACGCGTAGCCGAGTTAGACGGCGAGTTGCAATTGCTGGTTCAGCGTTGGGAAGACACGATTAACCGCCTGCAACAGTTAGACACCCCCAAGGTAACTCTTATAACAGAAGAACTGGGGCGCACCATCGGTTTGCTTCGCGACATTTTCAATCCCTCCTTTGAGAGTATTCATATCAACGACAAAGAGATATGTAAGGATGTCAGTGCCTATGTTGAACTCATTGCACCGGAGAGCAAAAAAATCGTGCATTACTATAAAGACGAGCAACCTATCTTCGACCATTTCCAAGTCTCCAAGCAGATGAAAACAGGCTTGGGAAGAACTGTAGGTTTTAAGAATGGAGGCTATCTGATAGTAGAAAAGACAGAAGCATTATGGTCTATCGATGTTAATAGCGGAAGCAAAAACAAAGAGAGTAATGATCAGGAAGAAAATGCTTTCAACGTCAATATGTTGGCGGCCGAAGAAATTGCACATCAAGTAAGACTTCGAGATATAGGCGGCATCATCATTATTGATTTTATCGACATGGAATCGCCTGAGCATCAACAGGCACTCTACGAAAAAATGAGAGATTTGCTTGCTTTAGATCGGGCGAAGCACAATGTGCTCAAATTGAGCAAATTCGGATTGATGCAGATTACACGTCAACGCGTACGCCCGGCGGTAGAAATTTCCATGCAAGAGGTATGCCCCACATGTATGGGAAAAGGAAAAATTCAATCCTCTGTTCTCTTCACCGAGCAACTGGAAGAAGAAATAGTTGCATACACACAACAATTCGGCAAACGACTTAGACTTTACGTACACCCCTACGTTTTTGCCTACATAACCAAAGGTTGGTTCTCGCTGAAAGGCAAGTGGCAACGAAAATACGGAGTCAAAGTCCTGCAAAACGAACAACTCGGATTCTTGCAATACTGGTTCACCGACCGACGCGGTCAACAACTCTTGCTTCATACGCCTGAACAGGAAAAATCAAACAAAGATAGTGAATAAGAGTATCCAATGTAAAATAGAAGGAGTAGCAATTGCTATTCCTTCTATTTTTAGGCTTGCATATATCAATTAAAAGCAGTATCTTTGCAAACTATTTAACGCGTACTAATCTAATTTCACAATATTATGAATTACACTAATCTCATCTATTGCGTATTAGCGGCTTCGCTACTCGCATTAGGGTTTGCGTATTATTTCTATCGTTCAATGCTGAAAAAAGATGAAGGCACTGACCTGATGAAGAAAATCGCAGCCCATGTTCGCCAAGGTGCCATGGCATATTTGAAGCAACAATACAAAGTGGTAACCATCGTTTTCGTCATCTTGGCTGCCATCTTTGCCATCATGGCGATTTTCCATCTACAAAACGGCATTGTTTGGTTTGCTTTCCTTACCGGAGGCTTCTTCTCCGGGCTCGCCGGTTTCTTTGGCATGAAGACTGCCACTTATGCCTCCGCACGCACTGCCAATGCTGCACGTCGCTCGCTCAACTCCGGATTGCAAGTAGCATTCCGAAGCGGAGCCGTTATGGGACTGACGGTTGTCGGATTGGCACTGCTCGACATCGCCGGATGGTTCTTGATTCTCAAATGTACCGGTTTGTTAGCTCTTGTGGGTGCCGAAGCTGACCTTATTACCATTACCACTACCATGCTTACTTTTGGTATGGGAGCTTCCACACAAGCGTTGTTTGCACGCGTGGGAGGAGGAATCTATACAAAAGCAGCTGACGTAGGAGCCGACTTGGTAGGAAAAACAGAATACAACATTCCGGAGGACGACCCGCGTAATCCGGCTACCATTGCCGACAATGTAGGCGACAACGTAGGTGACGTGGCAGGTATGGGCGCCGACCTTTACGAGAGTTATGCCGGCAGTATTCTTGCCACTATGGCATTAGGTGCTTCGGCATTTGCCACTTCTGCTGTAGAAGGCATGCAACTGAAAGCCGTACTGGCACCCTCACTGATTGCCGCATGCGGCGTACTGCTTTCTATCATCGGCATTTATCTTGTCAAAACCAAAGAAGGAGCCGGAATGAAAGAACTATTGCGCGCACTTTCAATTGGTACCAATACGGCAGCTTGTTTAATTGCCGTTGCCACCTTTGGAATCTTTGCCCTACTCTTTGGAACCGAATCCAATCAGTGGTGGCAAATCTCGCTTTCCGTTGTGGTCGGATTGCTTGCGGGTGTTATCATTGGCAAATCCACCGAATACTACACCTCCCAATCTTATAAACCTACACAAAAAGTAAGCGAGAGCAGCCAGACAGGTCCTGCCACTGTTATTATCAGCGGTCTTGGTCTTGGAATGCTTTCCACCGCTATTCCTGTTGTTACTGTAGGCGTAGCTATCGTGCTTGCTTACTTGTGTGCTAACGGTTTTCATGTGGAGTTTACTGCTCAAAATCTGAGTATGGGCTTGTACGGCATCGGTATAGCCGCCGTAGGTATGCTTTCCACACTCGGAATCACACTTGCCACCGACGCCTATGGTCCTATTGCTGATAACGCCGGCGGTAATGCCGAAATGTCTGGATTACCGGAAGAAGTACGTCAGCGCACCGATGCCCTGGATGCACTGGGTAACACTACTGCCGCTACCGGCAAAGGATTCGCTATCGGTTCTGCTGCACTTACAGCACTCGCGCTCCTTGCTTCCTATGTAGAAGAAATCAAGATTGCTCTGGTACGTTTGGCAAATAGTGATGGCGTGGTGGCTATAACCAAAGGTGTAGAATGGACAAAAGAACAGGTGCAAAATGCTTCCCTTATTGACTTTATGGATGCATACAATGTCAATCTAATGAATCCGATTGTCCTCGTCGGCATCTTCATTGGTTCAATGATGGCATTCTTGTTCTGCGGACTGACAATGAATGCTGTAGGTAGAGCAGCCCAAAAGATGGTTGAGGAAGTACGCCGTCAGTTCCAAACCATAAAAGGTATCTTGGAAGGAAAAGCCGATCCCGACTATGCTCGATGCGTAGAAATATCAACGAAAGGTGCTCAACATGAGATGTTGTTGCCTTCTATCTTGGCAATCATTGTGCCTATACTCACAGGATTGATTCTGGGTGTTGCTGGAGTCTTAGGTTTGCTCATCGGCGGTCTGGCTACCGGATTTGTGTTAGCTGTCTTTATGGCTAATGCAGGTGGCGCATGGGACAACGCTAAAAAGTATGTGGAAGAAGGTCACTTCGGCGGTAAAGGCTCTGATTGTCACAAGGCTACCGTTGTGGGTGATACTGTAGGCGATCCATTTAAGGACACCTCCGGACCATCGCTCAATATTCTCATTAAACTGATGTCTATGGTATCTATTGTGATGGCAGGACTCACCGTATCTTTCCATCTGCTATAGTTTTGCATTCACATATTATTACTTTGGCAAGGGAACTGAATGGTCTCCCTTGTTTTTTTACATAAAAACTCGTTGGCGAAATGCAAGTAAAAAATTTGGCAATTTTTCCAATCGAAATTCACTCCATTTTTTCGCAAAAAAGAGCACCTTTTTAGCGGACATATAGCGGACATGCAGCGGACATCGTGCATACTTTGTGGTATAACATTCTTATTATATGCATGTTATAAGCAGAAAAATGCGATTTTTTCACTCCCTGACTGCAAAAAAATCACAAAAAAAATTTGGCAATTTTTCCCTAACCTCAACTAAACAAAAATTCCATTTTGATGCGGACGCCATCACTAATAAAAATACCATTTGTGCATATAAGAAAAAAGTCTTATCTTTGCAGGCTAACAAAAAACTTATGGAATTTGAACACAAAATAGCCGTCATTGGCTTAGGGTACGTAGGTCTCCCCCTTGCTATTGAATATGGCAAGAAATATCGTGTTATCGGCTTTGATGTCAACAAAGCGCGCGTAGAAGAATTGGAACGTGGAGAAGACCACACTTTGGAGGCTGACTTGAAGGGAATGAAACAAGCACGACAATTGTACAAGAATACAAAAAAAATCGGCCTGTCATTTTCATCTAATGCTGACGAACTGAAACAAGTAAACACTTATATCGTCACGGTTCCCACCCCAATCGACCGCTTTAATAATCCCGACCTTACACCGCTTCTTAAGGCAAGTGAAACTATAGGGAAAACCCTCAACAAAGGCGATATCGTCATCTATGAAAGCACTGTTTATCCGGGCTGCACAGAGGAAGATTGCGTTCCTGTTCTCGAAAAATTCTCAGGGTTGAAATTCAACAAAGATTTCTTCTGCGGCTATTCGCCGGAGCGCATCAATCCCGGCGATAAAGTAAATACCCTCACAAAGATAAAGAAGATTACCAGCGGCTCCACTCCCGAAGTTGCAGACATAGTGGATGCTCTCTACAATAGTATCCTTGAGAATGGTACCCACAAAGCTCCGAACATGAAAGTGGCAGAGGCAGCAAAGGCGGTCGAGAACTCGCAGCGCGATGTCAACATCTCTTTTATGAACGAACTCGCACTTATATGCGACCGCGTTGGCATCGATACTAATGATGTAATCGAAGCTGCCGGTACTAAGTGGAACTTCTTGAAATACAAACCGGGATTGGTGGGCGGTCATTGCATTTCTGTTGACCCCTATTATCTTGCTCACAAAGCAAAATCACTTGGATATGAACCCCAGGTGATATTGTCGGGAAGACGCGTGAACAACTCTATTGCCAAATTTATCGCCGACAAGACATTGAAACTGATGATTCAGCATGACCACAAAATAAAAGATGCCAATGTATTAATGCTCGGCGTCACTTTCAAAGAGAATTGTCCCGATTGCAGAAATACAAAGGTGGTGGATATTGCCAACGAGTTAGAAGAATTCGGCTGCAAAGTAGATATCTACGACCCTTGGGCATCGGCAGAAGTTGTAAGACATGAATATAATAAAGAGCTCATCCCTGATATTGACCCTCAAAAGCAATACGCAGCAATCATTGTATGCGTCAGCCACAACCAGTTTCAAACATTCGACTTTAAGAAATATAAAGAAAATGGTGCAGTGATTTTTGATGTAAAAGGTTTTGTGCCACGCGAATTAGTAGATGCAAGATTATAAATTATGAAGATAACTGTAGCAGGAACAGGATATGTGGGGCTTTCTATAGCCACCCTACTCGCCCAACACAATGAGGTTGTGGCTGTGGATATCGTACCGGAAAAGGTGGATATGATTAACAAACGCCTATCCCCTATTCAAGATGAATATATTGAAAAATACTTAAAAGAGAAGCAGCTTGACCTCACCGCCACGCTTGATGCCCAGGCAGCCTACCAAAACGCAGAGTTTGTGGTTATAGCCACTCCCACCAACTACGACCCGCAGAAGAATTACTTTGACACCTCAGCCGTAGAAGCGGTCATCAGCCTCGTGAGTCAAGTGAATCCACAGGCCATAATGGTGATAAAAAGCACTGTACCTGTAGGCTACACCGAATCCATTCGGAAGAAAACCGGCAACAGCAATATACTCTTCTCTCCCGAGTTCCTTCGTGAGAGCAAAGCACTCTACGACAACCTCTACCCTTCACGCATCATCGTGGGTACCGACCTTCAAGACGAGCGACTTTATGCCGCCGCGAATCGTTTTGCCGCTTTGCTGCAAGAGGGAGCAATAAAGCAGGATATTGACACTCTTCTCATGGGCTTCACCGAAGCAGAAGCTGTCAAACTCTTTGCCAACACCTATCTGGCACTGCGAGTAAGTTATTTCAATGAACTGGACACCTATGCCGAAATGAAAGGATTGGACACACAAAAGATAATCGAAGGTGTCTGTCTTGACCCGCGCATCGGCATGCACTACAACAATCCTTCGTTCGGCTATGGCGGCTACTGCCTGCCCAAAGACACCAAACAACTGCTTGCCAACTATCAAGATGTACCGGAGAACCTGATTGGAGCTATTGTTGAAAGCAACCGCACCCGCAAAGACTTTATTGCCGACCGCGTATTGGCAAAGGCCGGATATTACGATTATTACAACAAAGGCAATTTTGATGCACAATCAGAGCACGAATGTGTGATTGGTGTTTTTCGCTTAACAATGAAATCAAACAGCGATAACTTCCGTCAGTCCAGCATACAGGGTATTATGAAACGCGTGAAGGCAAAAGGGGCTAAAGTGATTATTTATGAGCCCACCCTACCTGATGGTTCCACTTTCTTCGGCAGTGAAGTGGTCAACAACCTAACCGACTTCAAACGCCGCAGTCAGGCCATCATTGCCAACCGCTACGACACCGTGCTCGACGATGTGAAAGACAAAGTATATACCCGGGATTTATTCAAGAGAGATTAGGAAACGATATAATTAACAAATGAATTTGTGAACTGAAATAAAATGACTGTTTATAAGCAAGATTGATTACTTTCTAATCAATATGAGGATTAAAGAACAAATAATTAAGCACAAATCTTTGGCAGAAAGTTTCCTTTCTCTTTCTGTACTCAATGCCATAGAAGTATTACTGCCATTAGTTACTCTACCCTATATTTTAAGGGTGGTCGGTGCTGCAAATTATGGCATTTATTCCTACGTATTTGTAATTATCCAATATCTGCTTTTACTAAATAACTACGGCTTCAATTTTTCTGCTACTAAACAAGTATCCCAACATCGCAACGAATCTGATAAATTAAATCAAATTTATACAAGTGTTACAATTTGCCGCATATTGCTCTTCATTGGCGGTGTATTATTTATTTTGGCGTTTTCTCCATTCATATTAAAGACAATGGTAGAAAAACTGATGTTTCTCTTAGGTTTAGGCATCGTCATCGGAGCTATTCTAAATCCAATCTGGCTTTATCAAGGGATGGAGAAAATGAGATATATGACAATAGTAAATGTTTCATCCAGATTGTTATTTACCATCTTGATTTTTGTCTTTATTAGAAAAGCTGAAGACTATATATATATAATTTTATACTATAGTTTAGGTTCTATTATTGCAGGAATCCTTAGTCTGATTATTGCACATAAGCAATTTAAGGTCAAATTTATCAAGATTTCATGGAACGACATTTGGTATCAGTTCAAAGATGGTTTTGCCATTTTCTGTTCTACAATCGGAATGAATGCCTATCGGAATGCCAATGTTTTTATTCTTAAATTTTTTGTAACAGATGCGGCATTAGGTATATATGCAGCGGCAGAAAAAATCATTAAAGGAATGCAATTAATAATAACCCCGATAGCTCAATCTTTGTTCCCGCATATGAGTCAGAATTTCAAAAATCAAGGGTATAAACAAAGCATTAAGCAATTACGAAAAGCCACTTTGTTTTTCTCTTGCATTCTGCTGTTGGCAACAGGCATCACTTTTGCTTGTGCAAAGTGGCTCGTTCTTCTTTTATGTGGTGATACATATTTAGAGGCCATCAATATTGTTCGGATTATGAGTTTTGTTATTTTCTTCGGTGGACTTAATTATATGTTAGGTATTGTAGGACTAATTAATTTGGGAGAATCAAAAATGTTTATGTACTCTGTAATTATTGCAGGCATCTGCTCTATAATAATGTTGGTTTTCATGGCTGGTTCTATGGGTATTACCGCCGGTGCAATCACTATGGTTGCAGCGGAATTCGTATTATTAATTGGGATCTGCGTGTCTTTCCTTTTAAAAAGAATTAGAGAATAAAACATTCAGAAAGTAAAGTAGTGGCAATCTTAACAATTATCATATTGTTATTTATTCTGGGAATAGCCTATTGGCAAACTCGTTCTGTGCTTCACCCCGCTGTCATTACAAGTGCTCTATGGAGTATAATGATTATTTTATATCATGTTGTTGATTTTGGATTATATGCTTTAACCGATAAAATATACTATGCCATACTATGTTGGTCTGTTCCCTTGTGCATAGTATCCATTCTTCCACAATATATTAAGACAAAGGTACCGGTTTTTGTAACACGAGAGGGAAATGAAAAGATTGTAAATACATTAAGACCAATTGTAATCATTAGTGTAATTATTGCCTTATTGGCATTAATATATCGCGGTTTATTATATAACCCCTCCAATGTATTTAACGGAATTCGGCAAGCAAGTGTGGAAGCATTAGCCGGTGAAGAATCATTAGTAACTTTTCCTTTTATCATACGTTTTGCCCTCACATTGTCCCAATTTTTTTTATTACCCTTCACCCTTTATTTGATTTTTATAAAAAAAGAAAAATCTAAATATGTATATATTTTGTTATCATTATTAGTAGTGTATGTCTTATTTAGGAGCTCAAAATCTATTATTGCACAATTTAGCTTAGCATTCTTTTGTATTGCATGGCATAAGAAAATTATTAACAAACGTAACGTTCTATTATTTGTTTTAATATTTATCGGATTAATGTTTTTATTGCAGTTGCTAAGGAGAGCTGACGAGTCCGGAGATTTTGACATAATTCGATTCATAAGCATATATTTGATGGCTTCTTTTCCTGCTATGGATGGAATGATGCAATTTCCCGCACATAGTATGATAGAATCATTTAACGGCGAATATACTTTTAGAGCATTTTTAAAAATAATTCAATTATTTGATCCCTCCCTACTGGGAAACTCTGATGAATTTAACCTTAAGAATTGGTCAAGCGTACCTTTACCCACTAATGTGTACACAATATTATATCCCTTTTATGAAGATTTTGGTTATGCAGGATTAGGAATATTTGGAGCCATTTATGGGCTAATCGGCGGCATCTTACATAAACACATGCAAGCAGATTATACAGTAAGCACACTCATGTATTCCAGCATATTTTTTGTATTTGTATTTCAATTTTTCAACGATTTCGGAATGATGTATTTTTGGACCCATATTTCATTCCTCTTATGCATTTTGTTAATCACTTTTCCACAAAAAAAACAAAATTTATGAACAACGGCATTTCTATTATATTAGTCAACTATAATTCTTTTGAACTGACACGCCAGTGCATTGATTCCATATATATGCAGATAAAAGACGAGGATATAGAAATTATTGTAGTTGATAATTGTTCAAGTGATTCTTCTATAGAAAAATTAGACAAAATATTTCCATCCATAAAGTTAATCAGGTCAAAAGAAAATTCAGGATTTGGAAGAGCCAATAATTTAGGCGTGCAGTCATCAACAAAAGAATATATATTTCTATTAAATGCTGATACTATTCTTCACAATGATCCCTTTCCCTTCTTTTTTTATCTTTTTGAGAAATACAAAGACATTGGAATAGCCGGAGCTCTTCTTACCAATAAGGATGGCGGAAATTCTCTAAGTGGCGGGAACACATATTCTATTAGAAAATATCTGAGATTAGCTATCAAACGATATAAATATAGAATCTTACATAAAAGAATTGACTTTACCGAACAAGAAGTTGATTTTAACAAGCAAGAGCAACAGGTTGACTATGTCATAGGAGCAGACATGTTCTTAAAACGGGAACTTTTTTTAGAAGCAGGTGGTTTTGACCCTCATATCTTTATGTACTTTGAAGATGTGGAATTTTGCCATAGAGTGAGCGATATGGGCTATAAAATGTGGTTAACAGCCGGTCCGTCTATCACTCATTTGGAAGGCAGTGGAAACAAAAAAACAGAGTTCCAAAGATTGCATAATACGGCCTCTTTGATGTATTGTATGAGAAAAAAATATAATATATATGAATTTCGTTTGTTTCAAATTGCCTTCTTTATTTTAAAATTTCCTCTTATATTTGAGAAAGGTAAGCAAAAAGAAAATTGGCAATATTTATTAACGATTTTCCAATATAAAAGATATCTATTAAATTAATAACAACTATGAATGTGGCAGTCATTTTAGCCGGTGGTAGCGGAACCCGTATGGGCCAAGACTTACCGAAGCAGTTTATGAAGGTAGCAGGGAAACAAGTAATTGAGCACACAATAGAAGTGTTCGAAAATTGCTCGTTGATAGATGAAATCTGTATTGTCAGCAAGGCTGAATATATCGCTCAAGTGGAGAACCTTGTACTAAAAAATCAATATCAAAAAGTAAAAAAAATACTTTGCGGAGGAAAAGAACGATATGATTCAAGTCTCGCTGCTATAAATGCGTATACGAATGATGACACCAATCTGCTTTTTCATGATGCAGTAAGACCCTTGGTCAACGAGCGCATTATAACAGATTGTATTGAAGCACTGAACACATATAATGCAGTTGACGTTGCAACAAAAACCACCGACACCATCATATCAGTAGATGGACGTGAATGTATTGATTTTATTCCCAATCGGTCAATGCTAAGGAATGGGCAGACTCCTCAATGCTTCAAAAGAGGTCTTATAAAAAAAGCTTATGAACTTGCTCTTAAAGATCCTGATTTTGTTACAACAGACGATTGCGGTACCGTTCGGAAATATCTTCCTACTGAGCCGATATTTGTGGTTAACGGCGAGAATTCAAACATGAAACTTACTTATTTAGAAGATTTATTTTTGTTGGACAAGTTGTTTCAATTACGCACCCTTCGTGGAACACAAAGACAACTAAGTACAGAGGCTATAGCACAAATAAAAAATAAAGTGTTTGTTATAATTGGAGGAAGTTATGGTATTGGTAGTGAAATAGCGAGTTTGATAAAAGAGAATCATGGAAAACTATGCGTTTTTAGCAGAACAAAAGGCGATGTTAATGTTGCCGACAAACAATCAGTTAAAAGGGCATTTACAGAAGTTTATGAAAAATACGGAAGAATAGATGTTGTCGTTAATACAGCAGGTGTATTAATAAAAGAATCATTGAGCAGTATGACTGACAAGGACATTAAAGATTCCATTGATGTTAATCTGTTAGGAACCATTAATGTTGCACAGGTCGCATTTCCTTTTCTAAAACAAACTGAAGGTAATTTACTTTTCTTTACCAGTAGTTCATATACACGTGGAAGAATGTTATATAGTTTATATTCTGCTACCAAAGCTGCCATTGTTAATTTCACTCAAGCAATTGCAGAAGAATGGAATGAATTCCACATACGTGTTAATTGCATCAATCCTGAGCGTACAAAGACACCTATGCGCATAAAAAACTTTGGCAATGAACCCGATGACACATTATTACCTGCAAATGAAGTTGCCATAGCCTCCCTTAATACCATTTTTTCCAATGTAACAGGTGAAGTGATTGACGTGAGAAGAATTCAAAATTGATTTGTGAATATCATAAGAATTACGTACATTTGCACGCATAATTAACATTTGCCGACATGTCCAAATTTATTTACTTCAAACAGCTCGTTTTCAGCCGCCCATGGAAAGAAGTTTTTTCAAGGATGCTGGAACTCTTGTTTGGTTATATTTTATATGGCATTTCATTTTTGATACCACGGAAAAAAAGAAAATGGGTATTTGGCACTAATGTTGGTTATGCTGATAATGCAAAATATCTTTTTCTTTATACGCTTAATAATACCGATATTGACTCATGCTGGATAACAGATACAAGCAAATCTGCTTTTGAATTGCAAAGTCAAGGATTAAACGCCGCCTATAAATACAGCGCAAAGGGATTGTATTATTGTTTGACTGCCGGTTATTATATTTTCACATATCACAGCCGCGACATCAATTTTTTCACAAGTGGAGGAGCTAAAAAAATTAACCTGTGGCATGGTGTGGGCATAAAAAAAGGCTCTAAGTTTGTAAGCAAATCTATGCCTGCTTGGCTTTCAAAGATTTTATTACCGCACCTCTATGAAAAATTTGACCTGTTTCTATCAACATCACCTCTGATGGATAAACATTTCCAAGAAATATTCAACTTGCCGTATAATATTATCTATGAAGGTATGTATCCGCGTTGTTCCTTTCTTATGCAATCTCAGAATTCTATATTGCAGCAAATTAAGGCAACTGAAACAAATACCACCATCCACTTAGTCAATCTCTTGCAAAACTACAAACAAGTATACATCTATATGCCAACTTGGCGTATCAATATGCAAGATACATTCCTACAAATAGCAGGTATAGATTTTCAGCGAATCAATGATTTAATGCAGAAACAAAATGCTTTATTCTTAATTAAATTGCATCCGGCTGTTAAATTAGAACATCAGCATGAAAAATATAAGAATATTATATTTATAGATAAATCCCAAGACATATACCCTATTCTACCATTTACCCATCTCCTAATCACTGATTATTCTTCCATCTACTATGACTATCTTCTTATGGAGGGAAAACAAGTTCTTTTATTCCCCTTTGACATAGAAGACTATCGCGCAAAAGCCGATGAATTGGCGTTTGATTATGATACTTACACTCCGGGCAAAAGAGTTTTTAATTTTGAAGAACTTATGATTGCTTTGCAATCTGCCACAACAAACAATGGATGCCAAGTAGAAAAACGCGATTGGGTTTTACAACAGTTCTGGGGAGACTATAAGACAAAAACACACTTAAAACTACTCATTGAGAAAATACTCTCACTATGAAACACAAATTTATACTGCTTTACTCATGGTTAGTGCGCACATGCTGCTATTTTCTTCCCGATGTGCCCTTCCTAATGCGTTTCAGAGGCTGGCTGTATAGTTTGGCAATGTGTAAATGCGGAAAAAACTTCCAGGTAAACCATTCCGTAATCCTAAATGGATTAGATGACATGCTTGTGGGAAATAATGTGTACATAGGAAATGGATGCCATATCATCTCCAATGGAAAAATCACTATCGAAGACAATGTTTTATTGGGGCCATGCGTCATTATCTCTGCTGGAAACCATCAATTTGACGGAGAAAGTTATCGTCAACTGCCCTCAAATCGTAAAGATGTATCTATAGGTAGCGGTTGCTGGATTGCATCTCATGTCACCATTGTGGGAGGCAGCAAAGTGCCAGCTCAATCCATTATCGCCGCCAATTCGTGCGTAATACCCTCTATTGAACAAATACAACATGGCTTATACGCCGGAGTACCCGCCAAATTTATAAAATCATTATGAAACAAAACAATATTGATATTAGCGTAATATGTCCATGCCTTAATGAAGAGAAATTCATTGAAGAATGCATTAAAAGCCTACTCCTGCAAGACGTACAGACTGATAGCATGGAAGTTATTTTTGTAGATGGAGGAAGTACGGACAATACAAAAAAAATATTGCAACATTACATAGACAAATATCCACAACTACGCATCTTAGACAATCCGAAACATATAGCTCCCACAGCTATGAACATCGGAATCAATGCCGCTCAAGGCAAGTATATAGTACGAATAGATGCTCATGCATTGTATCCTACAAATTATATTTCAACCCTAATTCATTATTTAGAAGAATTGCCCGATGCACAAAATGTAGGTTGCGCATGGAAAACAGAACCACGAAGTCAATCTAAAAAAGCCTTAGCAATTGCAGAAGTACTTTCTAATAAGTATGGCATTGGCGGTGCAAGTTTCCGCATAGGAACAGATAGCATTAAAGAAGTTGATACCGTACCATTTGGATGTTTCAGGAAAAAGGACTTTGAAAAATTCGGCTACTATGATGAAAGGCTTACGCGCAATCAAGATATAGAGCTAAACAATCGAATAAAATTGAACGGAGGGAAAATTTATCTGATACCGGATATAACATGTACATACTTTGCCCGCGACACCTATAAAGATCTGATGCGCAACAATTATGCAAATGGCAAGTGGAATATTCTGACCATACACTACACACGCCTATTTTCATCACTGTCAATACGACATTTCGTTCCGCTTTTGTTTGTTCTTTCTATATTTTTACCACTCGTTTTAAGTCCGATTTATCCACTCATCGCTATTATAAGCATCATTTCACTTACATTATATTTCTGCTTATTTTCTGCCTTGAGTATCCATTTATCAATAACAAAAGGACTCAGTTTTCTTCATCTGTTTGCTGCTTTCTTTCTGTTGCATAATAGTTATGGCATTGGGTCAATAGTTGGTATTTTTTCACTTCCATTCATTGATATTCATGACAGACATTCAAAATAAATATAGATACTATAAAGGTATGTGGGTTTGGAAAGGAACTCCTCATACTGAAGAAAAACTTACAGAAAAGCAATTCAAAGAAATTCTTTCAATAGGAGGTTTCGGCGTACGCAACACCTATGGGTTTGATTGTAATGAAGTAACTAACTTTTGGTATCTCATAAAAGATCAAAACGACGATATATCTTCTTTGCCTAAAAAGATAAAGCAATATATTGCTAAAGCAGATAATGCTTTTGAAATTAAACAAATTAGCCGGGAGTTAATGAAAAAGGAAGGTTATGATGTTTATTTATCAGCATTTCACCACTACAAAATACAAGAAGGAATCATTCCGTATGACACTTACATGAAACTTATGGATGTTCCCGAATATGAATTTTGGGGGTGCATCTTCAAAGAAACCGGCAAATTAGAAGCATATATGATATGTAGAAAGATTGGTGATATTTGCCAAAAGGTTGCTTCAAAAACCAATCCCGAATATCTTCCCAAATACTATCCCATGTATGGACTAAATTATCATGTACATAATTACTATTTTACTCAATCTAACGTAAAATACATATTAAGCGGAGCACGCACAATAACACAACATTCTAACATACAGAATTTTTTAATTGAGAAATTCAATTATAGAAAAGCATACTGTCATCTAAAAATCTATTACAAGTGGTATATACGCATTATAATTAGCATCTTATATCCATTTAGGAGATTTATTACTTTTAGAAGTGTAAAAGCATTGCTCGAAATGCATGGCATGCAAGGTTAAAAAAATGAGTATAAAATATACATTCGATATTATCTGTTCATTTATAGGATTATTGTTTTTGTGGCCTTTGCTGGTTATTGTTTCTATTCTTATAAAAATAAAGATGCCGGGACCGGTATTTTTTGTGCAAGAGCGGGTCGGTAAAGACGGTAAACTATTTAAGATGTATAAGTTTCGCTCTATGTCTATCGGGCACAATGGGTCGTCTGTATCGGTGGCAGGTGAGAGCAGAATAACACCATTAGGGGCAAAATTAAGGAAGTATAAGATTGATGAACTGCCCGAATTATGGAACATCCTAAAAGGCGACATGTCGTTTGTTGGTCCTCGCCCGGATGTTCCCGGTTATGCTGACAAACTGCAAGGGGAGGACAGAGAGATACTAAAACTCAAACCCGGAATCACAGGACCGGCAAGTATGAAATACCGTAACGAAGAAGAACTGCTCGCCACTGTAGAGAATCCGCAGGACTACAACGACAATATCATCTATCCCGATAAGGTAAAACTTAATCTATACTACCTTCATCATTGGTCATTCACAGATGACCTTAAAATGATATTTTGCACGGTACTTGGCAAGAAAATGCTATATAACAGTGAATGGATATAATTCTAACCCGTTGGCAAAATGCAAGTAAAAAATTTGGCAATTTTTCCACTCGAAAATCACTCCTGTTTTTCCTAAAAAAAGCACCTTTTTAGCGGACATACAGCGGACATACAGCGGACATTGTGCATACTTCTACCTATAACACTCTTATTATATGTGTTTTACAGGCGCAAAAATGGTCATTTTTTGCTCTGTACCCACAAAAAGTTCACGTAAAAATTTGGCAATTTTTCCACAACGGATAATCCCCTCACCGTCGTCTCATGACGGATAAATACCATGCCTTCCGTCAACAGGCTTAGGGTACTAAAAACCTATTGGAAAAAATCTGTATATACTGTTTTAATTCCGCCAATGGGTTAACATTATTTTTCTTATCAACCGCATCTTAAAATAATCATTACAAAAAAAATGCTGTACTTGTAATGATTGTACTTGTGTGTGTAAGAAAAAATACGTAAATTTGCAAGATTTTTCATTGTGCCCTGTTTAGAAAAGGGTAATATACCATTAAAAGAAGGTTTGCTATGAACATCTCTCTCCGAGCACAAAAGATGCCGAGTTCGCCGATTAGAAAGTTGGCAAAATATGCCGATGCCGCCAAGCGCAACGGCATACATGTATATCACCTCAATATCGGTCAACCCGATATCAAGACACCTCAATGCGGCATTGATGCCGTGCGAAATATCGACCGTGACATCTTGGAATACTCTCCTTCACAAGGCACCCTAAGCCTTCGCACCAAGATGGTGGGATATTATGCCTCCTATGGCATTGACCTCTCACCGGATGAAATAATCGTCACAGCAGGCGGCAGTGAAGCCGTGATGTTTGCTTATATGGCATGCCTTAGCGAGGGCGACGAAGTAATTGTTACTGACCCCTTCTACGCCAACTACATGGCGTTTGCCATCAGTTGCGGTGCTGTCATCAAATCGGTAAAAACCACTATAGAAAACGGATTCCGTCTGCCATCTGTTGAGGAGTTTGAAAAACAAATTACGCCCAAAACAAAGGCTATCATGATTTGCAACCCTAACAACCCGACAGGTTATCTTTACTCAAAGCAGGAGATGTTTCAGATTCGGGACTTGGTGAAGAAATATAATCTCTATCTCTTCTCCGATGAGGTATATCGTGATTTTATCTACACCAAACGTCCCTATATCTCAGCATGTCACTTGGAAGGCATCGAGCAGAATGTTGTTTTGATAGACTCGGTGAGCAAGCGTTATTCCGAGTGTGGAATCCGTATCGGTTGCTTGATTACCAAGAACAAAGAGATACGTGATGCCGTGATGAAATTCTGCCAGGCACGTCTCTCGCCACCATTGTTAGGACAGATAGTGGCAGAGGCAAGTATGCAGACACCTCAGCAATATATGGAAGATGTGTACGACGAATATCTCTCACGACGCAACTTCTTGATTGACGGACTTAACCAAATTCCCGGTGTTTATTCCCCTACCCCGATGGGCGCTTTCTATACGATGGTGCGTCTGCCGGTGGATGATGCCGAGAAGTTCTGCGCATGGTGTCTCACAGATTTCCAGTATGAAGGACAGACCATCATGATGGCACCAGGTAGCGGCTTCTACACCTCTCCTGATGAAGGGCGAAACGAAGTGCGTTTGGCTTATGTTTTGAACAAAGAAGATTTGGCAAAAGCACTCATTGTGCTGCGAAAAGCATTAGAAACATATAACAGCAAGTAAATTGAAAAAAACAACTATATGAGTAAGCGTATTTATTTGTGTCTCGCCCACATGTCGGGCAACGAACAAAAATATATTCAGGAAGCGTTTGATACAAACTGGGTAGTGCCACTGGGTCCCAACGTGAACGGATTTGAGGAGGATTTGAAGAGGTTTGCGGGTCAAGACAAAGAAGTGGTGGCACTTTCTGCCGGCACAGCTGCCATTCACTTAGCATTGGTAGCATTAGGTGTGAAACAGGGTGACGAAGTCATCTGCCAAAGTTTTACTTTCTGCGCAAGTGCCAACCCCGTGACCTACGTAGGTGCCACACCGGTATTTGTGGATTCAGAAAGCGATAGTTGGAACATGGACCCCACTCTATTGGAGCAAGCCATTCTCGACCGAAAGGCAAAGACCGGCAAATATCCGAAAGCCATCATACCTGTTTACCTATATGGAATGCCGGGCAGGATAGATGAGATAATGGCGATAGCCGATAAGTACGGCATTCCCGTCATAGAAGATGCAGCAGAAGGTTTCGGCAGCCGTTTTGACGGTCAGGTATGCGGCACTTTCGGTGAGTTTGGTGTACTCTCATTCAACGGTAACAAGATGATAACCACTTCGGGGGGAGGTGCACTCATTTGCAAAGATGCTGCTGCTAAGAATAAAATCATGTGGTATGCTACACAAGCACGCGAGGCTTTTCCATACTATCAGCATGAGGCTATCGGTTTCAACTACCGTTTATCAAATATATGTGCCGGTATCGGGCGGGGACAGATGACCGTATTAGATGACCATTTGGCTCACCACCGTCGCATAGCACGGATGTATAAAGATGCTTTTGACAAAGTGGCAGGAATAAGTTTTCATGACAATCCATCCGCTCGTTACGATAGCAATTTCTGGCTTAACACTATCCTTTTGGACGAGAAACTGAAAGTGAAAGGTGAGGAGAATGCCTATCAAGAGGCTGTGCAAGGGGCAGTAGGCGGTGCCGCCGGTGTTGTGCATGCAAGCGGAGTAGTTCATACCGATTGCGAACCCAACCGCAATGTAGAAGCCATGCGCATGGCATTAGACGCAGCCGGCATTGAGAGTCGCCCGTTATGGAAACCTATGCATAAACAGCCTGTTTTCAGAAATGCACCCGCCTATATCAACGGCACAGCAGAGGCAATGTTCAAACGCGGACTTTGCCTTCCCTCCGGACCGATGGTCACCGATGAAGATGTGCAATATATCATTAGAACAATACAGGAAAAAATATTATAATTATGGAATCGGTGACATCCTGAAACAAATTCAGGATGACGATGCCATTAGCAATTGAGAATCTCATTTATGGCATTTTTCGGATTGTTTAACAAGGAGAAAAAAGAGACTCTTGACAAGGGACTCGAAAAAACGAAGGAGAGTTTCCTTGGCAAACTCTCGCGTGCTATCGTGGGTAAAGACAAGGTGGATGACGATGTACTCGACAACCTGGAGGAGGCACTCATCACTTCTGACGTCGGCGTAGAAACAACTTTGCGTATCATTGAACGTATTCAAGACCGTGTTGCTCGTGATAAATATATGAGCACGGCAGAACTTCATACTATCCTCAAAGAGGAGACGGCTGCCCTTCTGCAAGAGAACAACACATTGGATGTGCTCGACTTCTCCGAACCACTCCCTTGCAAACCCTACGTAGTGATGGTGGTGGGCGTGAATGGTGTAGGAAAAACCACCACAATAGGTAAACTTGCTTATCAATACAAGCAGGCAGGAAAGAAGGTCTATCTCGGTGCTGCCGACACTTTCCGTGCGGCAGCCGTGGAGCAACTCTGCATCTGGGGCGAGCGCGTAGGTGTACCCGTAGTGAAACAACAGATGGGAGCTGACCCTGCTTCTGTGGCATTCGATACTCTGCAATCTGCAGTGGCGAATGATGCCGATGTGGTACTGATTGATACCGCAGGCCGTTTGCATAACAAAATCAACCTGATGAACGAGCTTACAAAGATTCGTAACGTAATGCAGAAGGTAGTGCCTGATGCGCCTCATGATGTGATGCTTGTATTAGACGGCAGTACTGGTCAGAACGCCTTCGAGCAAGCCCGGCAATTTACCCGTGCCACACAGGTTACTTCTCTTGCAATTACCAAACTTGATGGTACTGCCAAAGGCGGTGTGGTGCTCGGTATCAGCGACCAGTTCAAGATTCCCGTCAAATATATCGGCTTAGGAGAACAAATGACTGATTTGCAAGTGTTCAACCGTGAGCAGTTTGTAGATTCACTATTGTCTCTCTAACTGTATGATAACTGATGCCACTATAAAACAACGCAACATTTGTCATCATTCTTTGGCATATATTCTCATTAAAAGAATATAACCCGTTGGCGGAATAAAAAATAATACAAATTACCCCTTGACGAAATACAAGTCAAAAATTTGGCAATTTTTCCACTCAAAACTCACTCCGTTTTTTTCAGAAAAAGTGCACCCTCACAGCACCTATCGTGCGGACAGCGTGCGGACATCGTGCATACTTTGTGGTATAATATTCTTATTATGTGAATGTTATAGGCATAAAAATGGCCATTTTTTGCTCTCTGCCTGCAAAAAAATCATTAAAAAAATTTGGCAATTTTTCCACAACTGATAATCCCCTCACTGTCGTCTCATGACGGATGAATACCGTGTATTCCATTAATACGGTAAGAGTGCTGAAAATAAACCTATTGGAAAAAAATTATGTATGGGCTGTATTAATTCAGACAACGGGGGAAGTATAATAAAATAGAACAGGCTATCACACATTCGTTGATAGCCTGTTCCTATAATAGCCCAAATTACATTATTTCTAACATTATCTTCTTCCGCCGCCACCGGAGGCTCTGCTGCCGCCGGAGGAACTTCCGGCTGAACGGCTGCCGCTTGACATTGAAGAGGAAGAGCGACTGCCACCGCTGTAACTGCTACCTGCGCTACGGCTTCCACTGCTGTAGCTTGAACTGCTACGTGCAGAACTTGAACTGCTGCTCGGACGAGCGGTGGAAATACTGCTGCGAGAAGTGCTACTTGCGGCTGAGGAGCGACTGCCACTACTTACCGTTGAACTTGCGCGAGAAGTACTACTTGCCGCTGAAGAGCGGGAGGTGCTGCTTGCTGCCGATGAGCGACTGCCCGTAGCAGACGACGAACTTCTATAGGTAGTACTTGCCGAAGCACTGCGAGAAGTGGAAGAAGCAGCTGCACTACGTGAGGTGTTTGTTGTAGCCGCTCTGCTGGTGGAGGAAGCAGCACTGCTACGCGAAGTGGTTGAAGCGCTTGCCGAGCGAGAGGCTGAGCGGCTTGCATCGGAAGTCTGACCGCTTACCCTTGTGGATTCGCCTGCACGACGTACGTTGCTGCTACCAAAGGTGGCACTTGAACGCGGATTCTCGGCAGTACCGGCAACGCGCGTCTCACTTGCGCTTCTGCCTCCGTTCAGTTGGCGGGCATTGCTTACACCGTTGTTGCGTTGAGCAAAACTCTGCTCGGGATGAGCGGTTGCCAAGTCATGACGGCCTGCATTGCGATACAACTCCGATCTACGCGGACGGGGTTCGGGACGGTAGCGATAGCTGCAGTAGGGATGATGATGATGGAAAGCGTAGATATGATGCCAATAATCATGAACCAACCAGCAGTCGTAAGCATACCAGTAAGACGGATAGTAGCCCCAATACCAGGGCGAATGCCAGCAGTACCAATGGGGACCCCAGAACCAATCGTAGATGATAGGACGTGTGATATATACGGGTTCAATAATATATTGTGTTCCGTAGATATATTCGTCACCTTGGATCTGTACGGTTACAGCCTCAGTGGAAGGATCTTTCTCTACGAAAATGGTAGCAACATCCTGATAGATATCTTGTGCCAGGATCGCTTGCAGGATAATCAGGTGTTCATTTCCTTCTCCCGACTCTACAACACGCAGATAATCCACTACACCGTCGCCGTTCAAATCCAGATTGGAGATACGGGTTTCTGGGTTATTGAGTTTAGCCTCAAATTCCTCAAGGTCTTTTGCTTCGCCGAATACAGTAGCCACTGCCTTGAGGTCAAGGTTTTGAGAGATGTCGCCGTTGGTGGCGGTAACTGTTACTGTCTCGTCTGCTCTGGCTGAGAGCGCCGTCATCAGCAGCAGACTCATCATGAGGGTGGTAAGACGTGTTTTCATAACCGTAAGTTTTTAGAAGGTTAAACATGCTGAGGAACTGATGAATCGAGCAATTTAGTAATTGAATTACAGGCATTACTCCAAATCATTTTATTCCTTATTTCAATTATAACAATTTGCGTGCCAAAGTAGGCAAGTGATAATAATGCAAATCAGTTAGTCAATGCTTGTTCTGCATGGTAACTGCTGCGAACGAGAGGAGCACTCTCCACATGCGAGAAGCCTTTCTGCAAGGCTATTTGCTTGTATTCTGCGAACTTCTCGGGGGTAATATAGTCGGCAACAGGAAAATGACGGGTGGAGGGCTGCAAGTATTGTCCGATGGTCAAAATGCTGACGCCGGCGGCAAGAACCTCATCCATTGTTTGCACAATTTCCTCCTCGTTTTCGCCCAATCCCAACATAAAACCGGTTTTTGTTTTGAACCCCAGGCGATGCATAATCTGCAAAGCACGCAGGCTTCCACTATAGGTGGCACGGCTTCGCACCAAGGGTGTCAGTCGCTCCACAGTCTCTATATTATGTGCAAAAATATCAGGTTGCGCTTCCGCCACAATACGTATCAAGTCCTCCCGCGCGTCAAAATCGGGTGTTAATATCTCAATGGTAGTATGCGGATTCTCCTTTCTGACGGCAGAAACACATTTTCGCCAATGTTCAGCACCTTTGTCTGGCAGGTCATCACGGTCCACGGAAGTAAGTACCACATGCCGCAGATTCATAGCTTTGACCGATTCGGCCAGCTTACGCGGCTCGTCAGGGTCAGGCGAAAGCGGGCGCCCTGTCTTCGTAGCGCAGAACTTACAACTACGTGTACAAATATCGCCCAATATCATGAATGTGGCGGTTCCCCTACTCCAACACTCCGCATGATTCGGGCATTTGCCTGACTGACAGATTGTGTGCAAACAGCCTGCACGAAGGAGACCGTTCACCTTCTGATATTCGCCTACACTTGAACGCGAGATACGAAGCCAATCGGGTTTGCGACGGATTTGCATAAAAAAAATGCTCTACCTCAAGTATTACAACAAAACTATACCAACTTCAGCACATGGTGCATTTTCTCTTTTTTCGTCCGCATATAGCGTTCGTTGTAGGGATTGGGAGCTACCTCAAGCGGCACATTCTCCACAATCTCAATGCCATAACTCTCAAGTCCGATACGTTTAACGGGGTTATTGGTCATAAGACGTAGTTTCTTTGCCCCCATCTGTCGGAGAATCTGCGCCCCAATGCCATAGTCACGCTCATCGGCATCGAAGCCCAAGTGGATATTGGCTTCCACCGTATCATCGCCCTGCTCTTGCAGTTTGTAGGCACGAATCTTATTCATGAGTCCGATGCCGCGACCTTCCTGATTCATATAGACAATGATTCCCTTTCCCTCCTTCTCAATCATCTCCATCGCCTTATGCAGTTGTTCACCACATTCGCAACGCTTGGAGCCGAAAATATCACCGGTCATACATGATGAGTGCACTCTACATAACACAGGCTCCCCGTCTTGCCACTCCCCTTTGACCAAAGCTATGTGCTCCAATCCGTTGCTCAACTGTCGGAAGGGTGTGAGCATAAAATCGCCGTAGGCAGTAGGCAGATGCACGGTCTCGCCCCGCTCTACAAGCGATTCTGTTTGCAAGCGGTAGGCGATAAGGTCTTTGATGGAGATGAGTTTGAGGTCGTATTCACGAGCCACTTCTTCGAGTTGCGGCAGGCGTGCCATCGTGCCGTCTTCGTTCATTATCTCAATGAGGGCGGCTGCAGGTGTGAGTCCCGCCAAACGGCAGAGGTCGATAGCCGCCTCGGTATGTCCGGCTCTTCTAAGTACACCACGAGAACGGGCGTAGAGCGGGTTGATATGTCCGGGTCTGCCAAAAGTCTGAGGTGTGCTGTTGGGGTCGGCAAGTGCGAGAATAGTGGCGGCACGGTCTTGCGCCGATACACCGGTGGTGCAGCCTTCCAGTTTGTCAACAGTAACAGTAAACGGCGTGCCCAACATCGAAGTATTATTCTCCACCTGATGGGTCAGTTCCAATTCCACACACCGTTCCTCCGGAAGAGGAGCGCACAGCACTCCGCGACCGTGTTTGAGCATGAAATTCACCTTCTCCGGAGTAATCTTCTCTGCCGCAATAATGAAGTCGCCTTCATTCTCACGGTCTTCGTCATCCACCACAATCACAAATTTTCCCTCACGGAAATCATGTATTGCTTCTTCTATTTTATTCATAAATCTTTTATGTTAATATATTCATATTGGAGTTGTCTGCCAACAGTGGCAACCATAAATGCAGCCTCTTCCACAGGGTCCTGGAGGGTATCAACAATGATGTATTTCACGCCTTTGAAATCAGTGATATTGCGACTGTGGGCGTGACCGGATACATACCAATCCACTCCATACTTGCCCAACAAATCGGTAATGGCATAGGTTTCTTCCAACACATAGTTAGAGGTATGCCCTTGTGTGGAATCATGCTTGAACATGTGGGTATGAGTAAACACAATGATATGTCTATAACTCTTTTCCTGTGCCGACTCAAGTGTTTCTTTCAACCAAGCGAACTGCTTTCTTGCAAGGGTGCCATCGCTCGAATCAAGGCAGATATAGAGGTCTTTAGCCGAAGGAGTAATTACCTGAAAACTATACACCGATGAGCCTATATATTGCAGATATTCCTTCCACTGACCATAATAAATATCATGATTACCCGCCGTGCAGAACCAGCGTTTGCTAAGTGGTGCCATGCCTGCTAAGAAATTGGGATAGTTGTCCATGGCATTGATAACATCGCCGAGAACAATGGCAAAAGCACATTCCGTGTCAGCCTGAGCCGCTTGGGCAAACTTGGTGGTATTGCGCCAAGTGCTGTCAACGTGCATATCCGTACCGAAATAAACCTTATAATCATCCTTTGTGAGCACTATATCGGCATATTGCGCCGAATGTTCCTCGTTGTACTGCATGGATTGCTCAAAACGATTGTCATTTCTTGGGCTCTGCCCGTACACCATACCTATCACATCCAAATTAGGCAAGAAATTGTTCACAGCGTCACAACTCGTCAGTAATAATACCGCCAAGAGAACAAATATTATATTGAATGTTTTTTTCATCATAAATCTAAAGTTTCTTAATTTGAGGTGAGAGGCGGAAACAAGTTCTGCATGTCGATTAGAATTTCCACTCCACTCCTACTCTACCTTTTATTCCGTAGAACGAGGCATCAAGATGGAACATGCCCGTTGGTTTGCACAGAACTTCTGCCATTACCGACAAGTGTTCAATCGGACTATAGATTCCACCTATCATAAACAATGGCTGCCAGACGCGTTCCAACTGAAAATCATCGTAGTTGGCAATACGCATGCGAAGATTCCAGTTGCTTGTCTGAGGACGGACAAACACCTCCACGCTATAGTGCATGCTGATCGACTCGCCAACTATCTCGTTCTCTTCATGCCAAGGTCTGCCAAACTCGTTCATAAAACGCGTAAAAGCGCCGATTTGCACATCCACATAATCCATCCGATAGCCCAAACCGAATGCGGCAGCCACATCATGCACCCCGGCGCGCGCCACAATTTTGTAAAGCAAACGTGTGTCAAGATACATCTCGCCTACAGGAACGGGAAATTTAGGACGTGCATCGAAACTGAGCGAATAAACATTGGCAGTACTCAGTTGAACACCGGCATCCATCTCGAAATAGCGATTCAAAGGTATGCGGCTCCATATATCAAAGTCGGCATAACTGCCATAAGTATAATTATAGCCGTAGCCCACGTATCCCCGAAGCCGGATGTCCTTACCCAACTTAAAATCATCGGCAACCGTATCAGCCTCTTGTGCTTTTGTCATCATGGCGAAAAACGGTAGCAACAAACAGGTTGACAATATTATAATTTTCTTCTTCATCTGCTATTCTGAAAATGCAAATCTGCTGCAAAGATAATCATTTTCCTCCAACCTGCAAAATTTTTACAAAACACAAAATAAAATCGCAGATTCAACATCAAAATGTATTGATTGTTAGAAGTCAAGATAAAAGAATACTCTTTGGCAGAATTAAAACCTATTGGCAAAATGCAAGTAACAAAGATGGCCAATTTTTCCGTAAAACTTGTAAAGGACATCAAGAGGACATCAAGAGCCTTTGAAAACAACAAAAATTTGGCAATTTTTCCACTCGAAACTCACTCCGTTTTTTCTCCAAAAAAGAGCACCTTTTTAGCGGACATGTAGCGGACATACAGCGGACATCGTGCATACTTTGTGGTATAACATTCTTATTATGTGAATGTTAGAGGCATAAAAATGGCCATTTTTTTCTCTCTGACTGCAAAAAAAACACCAAAAAAATTTGGCAATTTTTCCACAACAGATAATCACTCGCACCATCGTCTCATGACAGATAAATACCATACATTCTCTCAACAGGGCAAGCTCCTGAAAATAAACCTATTGGAAAATTATGTAGGTGCTATATCAATTCAGCCAACCGGTATTCATTTGTAATATTAGAAAATATTTAGTAATTTTGTGGCGAAAAAGGCGTTAGCCGCATTAAATAACGCAACAAACTAACTATTAAATAATTCCACATTAATCATGTATTCTCCTACAGATAAAATGGCAACGTTGATGAGCAGCGAACCTGAAGCCTTGCAGATTATTGCCCGTTTTCGTATGCCTTTGGGTATCGGCGACAAAACCATTCAGGAGGTATGCCGAGAAAACAATGTTCACACCCCAACTTTCTTAACAGTAGTCAATTATAAACTGAGCCAGGACTCCACCATCATCAATTTTGACAACATCTCGCTCGAGACACTGATGGAATATCTAAGGCAGGCACATGCCTATTTCTTCAATTTCTCGCTGCCCATGCTACGTCGAAAACTCATCGAAGCCATCAATTACTCCGTGAGCGACAGCAAGATACCAATGCTCATTATCCGCTTTTTTGACGAATACGTTAGCGAAGTATCGCTCCACATGCAGCATGAGAACGAGCAACTCTTTCCCTATGCCGAAAAACTGATTTCGGGGGAGCGACCGGATGGTTTTAACATCGAGATTTTCGCGCATCAACACCGCGCTGTGGACGACCAGCATATTGCCAACAAAATGGCAGAGTTGAAAAATCTGATTGTGAAGTACTATCCACAATCTGGTGAAAACGACTTACTTACTTCGGCTCTCTTCGATATTTTCCAAACCGAGAAAGACCTTGCAACCCACTGCGACATTGAGGACAATATCCTCTTGCCTGCCGTTCGACAATTGGAGCAGAAACGGCGCAATAATCCCGAAAAAAAGAAAACAATAGAGCCGCAAGAAGAACTGTCAGAAAGAGAAAAAGATGTATTGATAGAGGTAGTAAAGGGATTGTCAAACAAAGAGATAGCCGATGCATTATGCATCTCCATTCACACCGTCATCTCGCATCGGAAAAACATATCACACAAACTCAACATCCACTCTCCCGCAGGACTCACCATTTACGCAATAGTTAATAATTTAGTGGATATCAACAATCTGAGTTGAATTGAACGCCAGCGAACTAATCGAGGAATATTCTTTACCCATTTAACTTACTTTTCCTGCATGCTTCGGCAGTTTCAAACATATATAAAACAACATCATCTTCTGCCCCAAAGCACTAATGTGTTGGTGGCATTGAGTGGCGGAGCAGACTCCGTTGCCTTGTTGGACCTGCTTCTCCGGGCAGGTTACGCTTGCATTGCTGCCCACTGCAATTTCCATTTAAGAGGAGAAGAAAGCAATCGTGACGAGCAGTTTGTACGAGAGTTATGTAAAAAACTTAAAGTTGAACTTTATGTAAAAGAATTTGCCACCGCCGAGTATGCCCGACAGCACAAACTGTCAATTGAGATGGCTGCCAGAGAACTAAGATACCAATACTTTGAGCAACTTCTGAAAGAGAAACAGTGCTGTGCTGTTGCCGTGGCGCATCATCAGAACGACCAAGCCGAAACACTTCTGCTGAATCTCGAACGAGGCACAGGTATTCGCGGTCTATGCGGCATGCACCCCAAAAACGGCAACATCATACGCCCCTTGCTCTTCACCACTCACAACGACATCATCAACTATTTGACCGTCAGAAAACTTCCTCATGTGGAAGACTCCACCAATACCGATTCCTCCATTTCGAGAAACAGAATCAGGAAGCAACTTGGCAACATGGCAACCGATCGGGTAAAGCACATTGCTCAAACTGCCGATTACATGCAAGGCTATAACACTATTGTGCAAGACTATATTCGGCAACTCAAACCCGCTATTATGTCCACCTCTGCAGATCAGCTCGTAAAATTACATATCCCCGCCTTACTGCAAACCATAGCTCCACAAACGATATTATACGAATTGCTCTCCCCCTATGGTTTCACGCAAACCGACCAAATATTTGCCTCGCTTACACGCCAGTCGGGCAAGCAGTTCCATTCCCCTACACACACGGCTCTTAAAGACCGTGACTACCTCATTATTTGGGAAAGCGACCGCTGCGAAAGCTCTGTTCCGCAGATTACAACCACCATTCGCAAACGACGCGACAACAAAATATATCCCCATACGAATGAATGGAAAATCATTGCAGATAAGCATATTATGGACCATAAACTGACCCTCAGACATTGGCAAAAGGGCGACCGGTTTTGTCCGATAGGCATGAAAGGTAAATCACGACTGCTTTCCGACTTCTTTTCCGACCTTCATCTGCCCGCAAACGAGAAAGAAAACGTGTGGTTGCTATGCTCCGGTGAGACAATAGCATGGATAGTGGGCTATCGGTTGGACGAGCGATTCAAAGTGACAGACAACAGCACGGAAGTGGCAGAAATTGTCATCTTGTAATCACAAATACTGCATCTCAAAAGATAATTGTAACTTAAAATAAATATATTCACATGCAACAATTCGGTATCATAGGTTATCCGCTTGAGCATTCATTCTCGGCTAAATATTTCACAAAGAAATTCAATGACGAAAATATCGATGCCCGATATGAATTGTATCCGTTAAAGTCGATAGAATCATTTGACGCTCTCTGCCGTCAACATCATTTCACGGGACTGAATGTAACCCTGCCCTACAAAGAGGCCATCATTCCCTGTCTGGATGAGCTGGATGACACCGCTCGGCAAATAGGGGCTGTGAATGTGATACATTTTCATGACGGCAAACTTATCGGCTACAACACTGACACCTTAGGGTTCATGCAATCCATCCAGCCGCTGATTCAACCCCATCATCGCCAAGCGCTGATTCTCGGTACCGGTGGCGCTGCCAAAGCGGTAAATTATGCGCTCCGCAAACTTAATATAATGGCCACTTTTGTCTCACGGAATCATGAAAAAGGCATCACCTATCAAGAACTGACACCTCATATTTTTGCCCGACATCAGATTATTGTCAATTGTACACCTTTAGGAATGTATCCCCAAATCGAAGATTGTCCGCCCATCCCTTATCAATATATCACTTCAGAACACCTCGTCTATGATGTGGTGTACAACCCGGACGAGACACTCTTTCTCAAAAAAGCCAAAACTCAGGGAGCTGTTACACGAAACGGAATGAGTATGCTGACAGGCCAGGCACAAGCAGCGTGGAAGATATGGAATAGTTGAATGACAAATAGATAAATATACCTACCATGATACAAAAAATTCACCTCTTGATTTTATGCATAGTAGTGGCTGGTGCTGTCGCTCATGCACAGACCCCATGGAATGGTAGCACTTCGGCTCCTGCTGTGTCGGGCACCACCTACACCATCAACACCGCCGAAGAGTTAGCATGGATAGCACAAAAGAGTCAGACCCGGGACTTCAAAGGCTATACCGTTCTTCTCGAAGCCGACATTGATTTGGGATGGCAGGAAGCCACACCGCAGATATGGACTCCCATCGGTTCTCCAGACCTTCCCTTTGCCGGCGAGTTCAACGGTCAGAATCACGTTATCCGCAACATCTATTTGATGGGCAACTATGCACAGGCAGGTCTGTTTGCCGCCACAAGTTCGGATGCAGTAGTTCACAATGTGGCCATCGCCCAGGGACTCATTTATACCGACGGAACCAACGACGTGGGCAGCCTGATTGGCATCAACAACGGAACATTGCACCATTGCTTCAACATGTCGCAAATCAATGCACGTAACGGCAACAGAATCGGAGGTTTGGTAGGTCAGAACAAAGGCACTATCAACTACTGCTACAACACTGGAATTATCACCGATGCCAACAACTTTGTGGGCGGATTGGTCGGCGCCAATCTCGCGGGAGCCACTATAAGCAATTGCTACAACACTGGTTACACCAAAGGAGCAGGCAACGCAGGCGCATTGTTTGGCAGCAACGAAACTGGTGCCACCATCACCAACGTTTATTTTGACCAACAAATGGCACGTTCACATGCCTCAGGAGCCGGCGAAAACGACCCTACCATCTCCAATACCGACCATGCCATTCCTTCTACAATTGATTTCTTGACCCTATACACTACTATTGCCGAAACAGATACCGAATGGGATGTGTCATACGGTGCCTACTACCCTGAACTCAGTTGTTTTGCAGGACACGAAGCTTCCAAAGTGTCGGTTTTTGGTATTCGCTTGGACAAAGATGAACTCCCCATAGAGCGAGCCGATGGCGTTGGTGCCCCCAAAGCCGGCAATAACCCGCGAAAAGAGTTTTGGATGTGCTATTTGAATGGCGAACAAGCAACTTGGGCATCAGAAAATAACGATGTTATTGATGTGTCTCATTTCTATTTAGGCAAAGGAACGGTAAATCGTCCCTGCACCACCCAAGAAGTGCTTCTGTCGGTCAGCAAAAGCGGATATACCAAAACCATTTATACACAGGTGAAGGGCTATGACCAGTTTGATGCCGGCATTCTGGCAGGTATGGAAACAGTCTGCTGGAATGAAGTAATCAAACTCAGCAACTCCAACAAAAGCCCCGGCAAAGAGCCATCCGGCGGAAAAGACGACGAACAAAACTATCCTACCGACTATCAATACATCGTTCACATGTATGAGATTATCACCGATGAGGAGGGCAATGAGACACGCACTTGGGTGCAAGACTGGAATTTGGGTTATAAGGGATACCAGGATTTTGTAATGCCTACCGACCGGCATGGTCATTTCGTTTTCACACGAGAGGTGCATGACTATCAGTGCCATACAGAATATGCGACATCTTTAGGTGAGTTCCATCTGATTGTCTTGGCGGAGTTTGACCCGGGCGAACTTTGTCAGTTGCCTGACACTATCTATGGTGTGCCGGTTAACACCACAGTTTTGAGTTGCAGAGACGCTACCGGCGGAGGAGGTGAGTTTGTGTATTCGTGGAAATATACGCAGTTGCAAGTAGATTATGTCAACCTGAAAGTGGATACTATTCTTAAAGACGCCACCGTTAGAGAAGGATATACGGAAGTTAGTACCGCCACGTGTCCGGTGCACCTCACGAAAGCCGGCGAATACATCTATGAGAGAAGTGTGAAAGAGGAATCGTGCAAAACGGGCACTATGCCCTCAAAAAATGAACACCGCATCGTCTTGTTTGACAGCATCTACCCGGGACGCATCGTATCTGCCGACTTGGACCTCTGCACTATCGAAGTAAGCGACACTATTTTTCAAGACAGCATTCCTAATGGCGGTAATGGCAGATATCGCTATCAATGGCTGTGCAACGGAGTGATATTGCCGGATTGCGACACCACTTATCTGCCGCTCAGTTCGATTCCCTTTGAGGCAGGTCAAACCTATGTGTTGCAACGGCAAGTGACCGATGATACCGGCATCATTGATTTTCTCACCTCGGAAGGTGAGGTAAGAATCAGCATCTTCCAATCGTTCGACCCGGGAACGATGCGCTCAACGGAAATATCACGTTGTGTTGACCCCGCTACCTTCTCTACCCTAAATATTGAACTCACAGAGCAAAATGCAGTTGCTGGTGATGGCGACTTTGAATATTGCTACCTGCTTTCTATCGAAAACGAAGATGCAAGACAAGTACTTGACACCCTCCGCTCCAACACGGTTTCGCTCTCCTCAGAAATAAAAATTGCAAACTACCCTGCCTTTCAACTGCCCGCCACACTCATTGTGCAGCGTCTGGTGCAGAATGCCTATTGCAAAAGTCAGTGGCTCACGTCCAAAGGCGAGGCTCTTTATCACATCGGAGCCGATGAGCAACTCACGGAGACCGTGGCAGTATGCGAACTGGATATGCCCTACACCGGCACTTACACCTATCAAAACGGAAAGCAAGAAACATATACTTTACATCAGGACGGCGAGGAAGTGCTCTTCCATGACCAAACAGCAGAAGGCTGCAAGAAAGAAGTAACTCTGGTTTGTGCCGTGAGAAGAGTCCCCGTAGTAGAACTGAGCCCCATCAACTCCGTCTGTGAAGGTGACACCATGCTGTATATAGATTATCAGTTCATCGAAGGAAGCGCCGACCACTATCGGATTCAGTTTGATGAACCGACAGCGGCTCAGGGTTTTCTGCCCGTTGACACCTTGCTTCCCACAGGTAACCGCATTGCTGTCAACGCTCCGGTTGCTGCTATCGGCACCTATTCGCTGACTATTCAGTTCTACAATAAGACCGAAGGCGGAAGCACTTGTGACGGACACGAGCAGACAATCTCCTTCAGTATTGACTTGGCGGGGTATGTGCATCAGAAATGGAGCGACGTGCTGTTTGTTGACAATTCCGACAAAAACTGCGAGCCCGATTGTGAGTCTGACCTGACATTCACGCAATATCAGTGGTACAAAGACGGAGAACCTGTAGAAAATGCCACTGGTCAGTATTATTTTGAGGAAGGTGGGCTGAACGGCGTATATCACGTAATTCTCACCACCGCTGATGGTACTACCCTTCGCACATGCGACTACGAGATTCGTCCTAACACGGCCATTGATAATATTCAACCAACAGAAAAAAGCAACTTGCAAATCTACCCCAACCCGCTAAGCGATGGCATGCCCCTTATTCTTCAGTCATCAGTTGCAGGGCAGATAAAAATCTACAATGCCGCCGGCACTACTCTCTGTCAGCAGCAGATGCAACCACAACGACAAGAGGTATCTGTTGCACTTCCTACAGGCATTTATCTGATTCAGTTTATGTCTGAAAACGGACAAACTCAAACAAGCAAATTGATTGTGAAATGAAAATAAACAAGAAATACATTATCCTTGCCATCCTGTTTCTCTTTTGCTCCGTTGGTGTAGAAGCACAAAAACGGTCATCAAAGAAGAATCAGGAACTTCATAACCACTATATTGACATCTTTGCAGGTGGAGGAGTAAGCAGTTTGGGATATAGTCTGTTAGGCGGCGAAAACCATATCGCTCCCACATTCACTGCCGGTGTGGGGTACACCTATTATTTTCTTCCATATATGGGTTTGCAAACTGGTCTGCACGTCACACGTTATGCAAGCAATGCCTATCTGACGGAGGATATGCTATGGAACAATCTTACCGATTATCAAGGAGACCTTTTCAATCACCGCATTGCCTTTCAAAATTGGAAAGAAAGGCAGCAAACCTATCTTTTGGAAATACCTGTTGGATTGCGTTTTCAGACCCGTAAAAAGAAAGTAGGATTCTATGGTACCTTAGGAGCCAAACTGGGATTACCTGTCTATTCCAACTATTTGCACAAGCAGGGTACACTCATCAATTCCGCCTACTATCCTAATTGGGATCTGGAAGTTAGCAATCTGCCCGGACGGTTTGAGACCGAAACACTTCAGACACCACAAGAAGGCAACATCAAGCAACACCTACGGAAACTAAATGCCGTGGCGTATGCCGAATTGGGAGTCGCATTCCGGACCGGTGAGCGTGCCGACCTATACCTGGCTGCCTATGGCCAGTACTGCATCAACAACTTCTCCGCCGTGAGTGATGATGAACGCACACCATTAGGATTCGCCTCCGACAACAATCACGCTTATGAATATATGCAACCCTATAACGGTCTCATGGGCACTGACCATGTGGGCGCTATGCATCCTTGGACTGCCGGACTCAAATTAGGCATCAGCATTTATCCGGGCTGGACCAAAGCACAACGTAAACGTATCGCCAAGCGGCTGTTCAAAGAGTTCCCGGAAATAGCTAACAAAGTGCACGACACATTGCAACTGAGCGATACTATCATCCTCCACGACACCATCTATATTCAAAAAAAGGTAATACAGAAAGAAAAAGAGGTGGTCACTGAGCGTCCAAACGCCCAAGAACGGCAACTTGCCGCACTACTCTCACAGGCTGTCATCTGGTTTCATTTCGACAAGTATGAGCCTATTCTTGAACCTGCATATATCTTAGACTCCGTCGCAAGCATGATGAAACGCTACCCCGACCTGGTAGTGCATGTGAATGGTCATGCCTGTGTCATCGGTAAAGACGGCTACAACCAACGTCTGGCAAAACGAAGAGCCGATGCCGTTGCACAACTGCTTCAGCTGAAAGGAATCAGCGCCAAACGAATGAAAGTGGTGTCATACGGAGCCTCACAACCCTATCGCTACAATAGCAAACATCAACTCTCCAAAGACCGGCGTGTCGAGATTGTTCCTGAAGGATATGAGTTGCAGCCCGAGCAACAAGCCTTGGTTGCCATCAACTCACACACAGAAACCGAAAATAGCAAAACACGCATCGACCTTTCCAAAGCAGGCCAATACAATCAGTTTATTGGCGAAGAGACAATCCGCCCGGGCTCGCGATTGGCACAGATAGCACGTCGATGGTATGGTGTGCCACAGTATTGGGTGTATATCTATGAAGCCAATGCCGACAAAATCAGCGATTATAGTAACGTTCACCCGGGCTTGGTGGTGATGATACCTGACCTCACCGAAATCAATGAAGGACTAACACAAAAACAAGCCGTGGAAAAAGCCAAGAAAAAAGAACGGCAGTATCTGAGAAAATGATTCTCAGAATGGATAATTACGCATTGGCTATTTAACTTTTTTTTCCTATCTTTGCAAACCACTTCATAACCACGACACATTTATGCAAGTCTTTTCTAATCATTCGCTTCTTCAGTGGAACACCTTTCATCTTGACGCCAAAGCAAAGGTCTTTGCCGAATATGACGATATTGACGAACTGCGCTCACTCTTGCGTCAATATAGCAACCTGCCTATGCTCCATATCGGTCGCGGCAGCAATCTGCTTTTCACAGCCGATTTTCCGGGCATTGTACTCCACTCCCGCATCTGTTTCATCAAAACTCTTTCCTGCACCGACAAACAAGTTATTCTTCAGGTGGGAAGCGGCGTTGTGTTTGATGATATGATAGCCCACTGCGTTGCCAAAGGATGGGGAGGCGCCGAGAACCTGAGTTATATTCCGGGCGAAGTAGGAGCTTCCGCTGTGCAAAACATAGGAGCATACGGAGCCGAAACGAAAGACATCATCCGCCGGGTGCATGCCATGGAAATCACCACCCTCCAAGAGCGAATCTTCAGCCGCGAGGAATGCCGATACGGCTATCGCGACAGTATCTTCAAAAACGAACTGAAAGGACAATATATCATCACCTCGGTTGAGTTCTGCCTCTCGCCACAACCGGTCTTGAGCCTTGACTACGGCAATCTTAAAGAAGCGCTATCTGCCATATCTAAACCCACGATAGCCGATGTAAGAAACGCCGTCACCAACATTCGCAAACAGAAACTTCCCGAAGTGGAAGAACTGGGCAGCGCCGGCAGTTTCTTCAAGAATCCGGTCGTCAGCAAACAACAAGCAGAGATATTAAAAGGTCAGTATCCATCCATCCCCCACTACCCTGCCCCCAACGGGGTAAAGATACCCGCGGCATGGCTCATTGAGCAATGCGGTTATAAAGGCAAACAACAAGGGGGTGCCAAGGTCTATGAGAAGCAACCCTTGGTCATCGTCAACAGCGGAAATGCCACGGCACAAGATATCGTAACCTTAGCCGAAATGATAGTCCGATCCGTGAAAGAGAAATTCGGCATCGACATCTCACCCGAGGTAAACTATATTTAATGAAAAATATATAATTTATAGTAAGTTAGCACAAAAATTCAAATTGAATGGTATTTATTAACCCGTTGGCGGTATGAAAGAAAAAAATTTGGCAATTTTTCCACTCGAAAATCACTCCGTTTTTTTCAGGAAAAGTGCACCTTTTTAGCGGACATGTAGCGGACATGTAGCGGACATCGTGCATACTTTGACCTATAATAACCTTAATATATGCACGTTACGAGCATAAAAATGGCATTTTTTTACTCAATTTTACAAAAAAATCACGTGAAAAAATTTGGCAATTTTTCCACAATCGTAACATCAACATATAAAACTGCCGTATTATCACTAAAACAAGTCAAAAACTATAAAATCAAAATATCATGGCATCATTTCTTGTAGAAGGCGGTCACCGTCTGCATGGAAGCATCACCCCGCAAGGGGCTAAAAACGAGGCACTGCAGATTCTTTGTGCCACAGTACTCACCGAAGATACGTGTGTTATTGACAACATACCCGATATCCTGGATATCAACAACCTGATTGCACAACTCGCTGATATGGGAGTCAGCGTGAAGAGGCTGGACAAACATAAGTATAGTTTCTGTGCGGCTCATATCGACACAGACTACCTCGAGTCTGCCGAGTTCTTGAAGAAATGCAGCAAACTGCGGGGGTCCGTAATGCTCATCGGTCCCCTGCTCGCGCGATTAGGACATATATGCTATGCCAAGCCGGGAGGCGACAAAATCGGACGACGCCGTCTGGATACCCACTTCATCGGGTTGCAAAACTTGGGAGCAAAACTGCAATATGACGAAGAGAAACAGGCTTACGTGCTGGATGCTCCCAAACTGAAAGGCACATATATGCAACTGGACGAAGCCTCCGTCACCGGCACTGCCAACATCCTGATGGCTGCCGTGCTCGCCGAAGGAACCACCACCATCTACAATGCCGCCTGCGAACCATATCTGCAGCAACTCTGCAAATTCCTCAATAACATGGGAGCCAAAATCAGCGGCGTGGGAAGCAATCTGCTCACCATCGAAGGCGTCAGCCGACTGCATGGAGCCCAACACACCATGCTGCCGGATATGATTGAAGTAGGCTCATTCATCGGTATGGCTGCTATCACGGGCAGCGAACTCACCATACGCAACACATCCTACCGCAATCTCGGCATCATACCCGATGTATTCCGCCGATTAGGCATCCAACTGGAACAAAAAGGAGACGATATCTACATCCCCGCACAGGAACATTACGAGATTGACACCTTTATGGACGGCAGTATTCTGACCGTGGCAGATGCACCATGGCCGGGCTTCACGCCTGACTTGCTCTCTGTCATACTGGTAGTGGCAACCCAAGCCAAAGGCTCTGTTCTTATTCATCAGAAGATGTTTGAGAGCCGTCTCTTCTTCGTGGACAAACTCATTGATATGGGAGCCCAAATTATCTTATGCGACCCTCACCGCGCCGTCGTTATCGGTCACGACCATCAGTTGAAATTACGCAAAAACAACATGGTATCGCCCGATATCCGTGCCGGTATCGCGCTGCTCATTGCTGCCATGTCGGCAGAAGGCACCAGTCGTATTGACCACATCGACCAGATCGACCGGGGCTATGAGGACATAGAAGGACGTCTCAATGCCATCGGCGCCCATATCAGAAGAGAAGAATAACCCCCTCGGCGCCCATATCAAAAGAGAAGAATAAACCCCTCGGCGCCCATATCAAAAGAGAAGAATAAACCCCTCGGCGCGCATATTAGAAGAGAAAATACAGCCTAAATGACATTATAGCGGAATTATTAAAAAATGGTTATTTATATAACGGAAATGTGGAATATGTTTTAACACATTCAATACTATTCCTTTCTTCATATAATTTAAGTCCCTTACAGAAATTTATTAATTCAAAATTCAAGGATTTAAAATTCGTTCTTGTTCGTTTAAATAGAGGAACATTTCCAAAATTAAGATATTGTTATTAGTTTAATTTTATTTGATATTAAAAAGTGTGAAAAAACATTTATTTCTTCTCTTGCTTGCTGCAGCAGCGAGCACGAGTATGTGGGCTTCTGATACAGAAGTCGATGGCATTTGGTATAACTTTGACTCAAGTGCAAAAACAGCCTCAGTCACCTATCGAGGCCCAAGCTCTTCATCTTATGATAATGAGTATTCGGGGTCTGTTGTCATCCCCTCTTCAGTCACTTACAATGGTACCACCTATGGTGTGACAAGCATTGGATATCAGGCTTTCCGGTATTGCACCAGTCTTACCTCTGTCACTATCCCAAATAGTGTGACAAGCATTGGAGAGAGTGCTTTCGAATATTGCACCGGTCTTACCTCTGTCACTATCCCAAATAGTGTGACAAGCATTGGATATCTTGCTTTCGTTGGTTGCAGCAGTCTTACCTCTGTCACTATCCCCAATAGTGTGACAAGCATTGGAGAATGGGCTTTCAGTATAGTACCTAATATAGTCTATTCTGGCACTGCAACAGGTTCTCCTTGGGATGCAAGAAGCCTAAATGGATATGTAGATGGCTATCTTGTATATAGGGATGCATCAAAAACCGAATTATTGGCATGCTCTGCAGTTGCCACAGGCGAAATTACTATCCCAAATAGTGTGACAAGTATTGGAGGTTATGCTTTCTATGAGTGCACCGGTCTTACCTCTGTCACTATCCCCAATAGTGTG
>ERZ842401.311-NODE-311-length-69264-cov-17.472439_pt1 | contig 69264 bp, 55 predicted proteins | sample MGYA00521270_ERZ842401 | MGnify/ENA primary metagenome ERZ842401 (study PRJEB31892, sample SAMEA3878208) | bioreactor metagenome | biome: Moose rumen | place: Sweden | collected 2011-10 | study: EMG produced TPA metagenomics assembly of the PRJEB12797 data set...
CGAAGGCGGCAGGAAAACTGCTCGCAAAGAAGCAGAATGTCGTGGGGTGGGTGGAAGAAACGCGATGAAAAAACTTGACTATCCATTCGACAGCGCATATCTCTTGAAAAAACGAAAATCGCTCCGCAGGAATCTGCTTTCAGAACTTGAAACGCACGAAAAGGCGGGCGAAAAAGTCCTCTCAAAGCGGATTGCGATTCTCGGTGGCTCGACCACGCACGATTTTGCAAAAATGCGGGAAATTGCGCAAAACAGATTTTAGTCAAAAAGGCAAAAAAAAGACGCACGTTTGTGCGCCTTTTTTGAAGCAAAACGCTTATTTTGCGTCCACGTAAGAATTGGTTGGAGTTATGTCTTCAATTTCTGCATAATTGTTGCCAATGCTTTTAATTTTTAACTTTTTTGCAGATGAGTTTTTTGCCTTTGGAGCTTTTGAATACAAATCCAACTCGTCGCCTTCTTTTACAACGTAGGTGTAAGTTGTTCCGTCTACAGTAATATCGAAGTAGTAGCCTCCAATAGACGTTTGGGCAATTCTTGTTACGTGCGAAGTTGAAACTCCGCGAACTGGAACGTAACTGATTTCATCGCCAATTTTCACAGAAAGCGCAAACGTTGGCAACGAGAACGCAGCCGCAAGTGCAAGTGCAATAATCTTTTTCATGGAAATCTCCTTAAAAGTAAAATTAAAATCCATTCTAACGATTTTTTGATTTTTTGTCAGCGTTTTGATTTTTTTTTGTATCAAAATAGAGCCTTTGCTTTAATGTAAATTGAAAATCTCGTCGAATTCCGCTATTCTTTTTATATGAAAGAACTTGAACTTAAATACGGATGCAACCCGAACCAAAAACCGGCTCGTGTCTTTGTGGACGAGGGCGATTTGCCGCTCACTGTTATCAACGGAAAACCCGGATATATCAATTTGCTCGACGCCTTGAACGGCTGGCAGCTCGTAAAAGAATTAAAAGAAGCGACAGGGCTTCCCGCCGCGACGAGCTTCAAGCATGTAAGCCCGGCAGGAGCGGCAATCGGAAAGGAGCTTTCTGACACGCTCAAAAAAATCTACTTCGTGGACGATAAAATCGAACTCACTCCGCTCGCCTGTGCCTATGCCCGCGCCCGCGGAGCTGACCGGATGAGCAGTTTCGGCGACTTCATTTCGCTTTCGGACAAGTGCGACAAGGCGACCGCGCAGCTCATCGCAAAGGAAGTGAGCGACGGAATCATCGCGCCCGGCTACGATGACGACGCTTTGGAAATCCTCAAAGGCAAAAAAAAAGGCGGCTACTGCATTTTGCAGATTGACCCGAATTTTGTTCCGCCAGAAACCGAAGTCAAGCAGGTCTTCGGCGTAAAATTCGAGCAAGGACACAATTTTCTTAAGCTCGACGAGTCAACGCTTTCAAACATCGTCACAGAGAAAAAAACGCTCACCGAGGACGAAAAGCACAATCTCCTTATCGCGCAGATTGTTTTGAAGTACACGCAGTCAAATTCGGTCTGTTATGTCAAAGACGGTCAGGCAATCGGAATCGGCGCGGGGCAGCAGAGCCGAATCCACTGCACGCGCCTCGCGGGGCAAAAAGCAGACAACTGGTGGCTTCGTCAGTCACCGAAAGTCTTGGGCTTGAAGTTCGTTGAAGGAATCAAACGCGCCGACCGAGACAACGCGATTGATGTTTACATCGGCGACGAATACGAAGATGTTCTGGCTGAAGGCAAGTGGCAAACGATTTTTGCCGAAAAGCCCGCAGTGTTCACGCGCGAAGAAAAACGCGAGTGGCTTTCCAAAAACACCGATGTCGCGCTCGGAAGCGACGCATTCTTCCCGTTCGGCGACAACATCGAGCGGGCGCACAAAAGCGGCGTAAGCGTGATTGCGCAGCCAGGCGGCTCAGTCCGCGACGACAATGTAATCGAAGCGTGCAACAAGTACGGAATCGTCATGGCATTCACGGGGATTCGATTGTTCCATCATTAAAAAATGTGAAAAAAAACGGTGGTCGCGTTTATCGAAACCACCGTTTTTCATAATTTGAAGAAAAGTTGGATTTACAAATCGAGTTTTGCAACAAATCCGTATTTATCGTTTACTGGGTCTATAATGGGAAGCATAGAGAACATATTGACTTGTCCATTTAGCGTGTTTTGAAGCGTTGTGTTGTAATTTTTTGCAAATACAAACGGTCGAATCCAGCCATAAATTTGACCAATCGACATACTTATCGCGCCGATTGCAACAGGGGCGGCAGAAATTTCATCTCCCGCAACGCCTGCGATGATTAAAATAAATCCCAATCCTTCAAAAACGGTTTGGAATGCACCGCCTCGTTTGTCGCCTTGAACGTATGAGCCAACACCCCAGCCAATAAAGAAGTTAAGAGCGAAAGGTCCGCCCGCGCCTTTTTCGTACTTGTTGTAGAGCATCATCTTTTGATTTTGGTCAAGTTGCTGAGAAAGCGCGGCAATTTGAAATTTATTATCTTCCAAACTGTCATCGATGAGTTGAGAAACCTGAAAGAACGCATTGCCGCCACCTTGATACTGATTGTTTGCAAACATATTCGGGTTTTGGTTGTACATATTAAAATTGTTGTTGTACATATTTTGATTTTGGTTCTGATTCTGGTTTTGATTTTGATTTTGTTGTGCCATAAAACTTTGCATTGTTTGATAGGCATCTTGTTGCGCGGCGTTGAGTTGCGCTTGAATGGTGTTTACTTTTGCCTGTTTTTGTGGCAAGTCGCTCGAATTTGAAGTATACGCTTCATAAGCCTCCGCTTGCGCTTTTGACAATTCGTTTTGAAGTCTTGTAACTTCCGCATTTTTTGCGTCCACCGTCGCTTGCGTTACGGTTTGCGCCCATACAATCGATGCCGAAAAAAGCAGCAAAATTGCAATCGTCGCTGAAAATTTTTTCATAAAAACTCCTTACTGAAAACAAAAATTTACTCTGAAAAAAAATTATCAACTAAGAAGTGAAAAATGTTTATCAACTAAAAAACAGAATTTCATAATAGAATTTTGATTTATGTGTTTAGATTTATAAAAAATATGTAAAAATCGCTAGAAAATTAAAAACATGGGAGTAAGGCATATTTTCATTCAAAATCTCAAATTCTATAGAAAGAAAGCGGGTTTAACTCAAGAAAAACTTGCAGAAGCCATAGGAATGAGTACAGCATACATAGGTGATATGGAAGCGCGTGAACGTTTTCCGAGCGCGGAAACAATCGACAAAATCGCTGACGCTCTTCACGTGCATCCGACGGTGCTTTTTAGCGAAGAGAGTTGCCCTGAATGTATAAAATTGCGTTTTGTCGAAAAGTATGCCAAAAGTATTCAAGAAGAACTTTCCGAACGTCTGCGAAAAGACATCGAAGAAGTGTGCGCCCTTTTTTGAGCGCGATTGTTGAAACAAAAGGAATGTTCAGAAAAATCCAAACATTCCTCTTGTTTTTTGAATTTTGCTCCTTTTTATTTTCCAAATTCAGAAAGCGTTTTTGCCTCTGCCGCTTTCCAGTAATCAGAATCGCACGAGAAATTCCCTTCAGAATCAACCGTGAACAAGATTGAGCCGTCGGCGTTTTCTCCAAGTGCCTTTTTGGGACGCACAATGCTTTTTGCAAGAACTGGAATCTGGCGTTTTATTGCCCGCGCAAACTCGCCTGCGATTACAAATCCGCCGAGTTTGTTGTTGTGCGTGCTGTCGCCTTGGAACATCAACTCGCGTGCTTTTTTGTCGCTTCCCGCGTCAGCAAACGCTTTTTCGTACAGCGATTTTGTTATTTCAAATCCGTCGAGCAAAATCACGTTTTCTTCCGTTGCGAGTTGACGAACCGCCTCAACGTAAGCGTTTCCGCTCGTTGTGAGCGTGTTTGTAGATGTGTCCGTGGAATCGTGGTGCGGACGGATTTTTCCGTTCGTGAAATACAGTCGGCTTACGGGAGTTACCAAAACGGGAGTTGCGCCCGCTTTTCGCGCCACGTCGATGTATTGCTTCAAAAACCATTTGTACGTTCCGCCAGAATCCCATGCGTAAAACTCGTCGCCGTATTTTGCTTTGTACGACGCTGGCGTTTGGACTTTTTTGCCTTCGGTTACGGGATACCTGCCGTTTCCGTCTGGCTGTCCGAGTGGCACGTAGCGGTCTTCAAGATAGCCAGATTGATTTGAGCAATCGTTGTGTCCAAATTGAATGAACAAAAAGTCGCTTTTTTCGATTGAATCTGCGATTTTTTGAAGTGAGCCTTCGTTTATGAAATTCCGCGTTGAGCGTCCGCCGTTTGCGTAATTTTGAACAGCAACGGCAGAATTAAAGAAGTCTTGCAAAAACTCGCCCCAAGCACCTTCGTTTCGAGTTTGTCCGCCGCTCCACATTCCGCGTGCGCTGTAATCTTTTACGGTGCTGTCGCCTGCAAGAAACACGTTGACCGCGCCGCTTGTGCGCGGACGGTCTGCCGCCACGTTTGCAGGAATTGCGTAGCCTTCGTTTACCGTCGCGTCAAGAATCACCTCTTTCGCGCTTCCCTCGCCGCTTTTTGTTTTTGGAAGCACGACCGCTTTGATTTTTGAGCCAGAATCGTCCGCCGTCAAAAGATACGTTTTGTCGGCAAACCCCGCCGTTTGTTTTATGAGCGTTTCTTTGCCGTTTTCAATTCGATACCAGCGAATTAACGACATATCTCCTTCGGGAGAGCCAGAAAGCGAATAATGGAGCGTAATTGTGTGTCCGGGGTAGGGCGTGTTGATGTCATCGTCTGTCGTAAAACTCGGATTTCTTGAAAAAACGGGATTTGAATCCGCGCTTGAAAGAAAAACGGGCTTCCAAGAACCGAGATACTGTTCCGTTTTTGCCGAACCGTCGTCTTTTTGAACTGTTCCTTTTACGCGCTCGTCAAAATCCAACTCGTCGCCCCAAATCGTATTGATTTCGCGGAAATGCGCGTTTTCGGGTTTATTTCCGCTCATCTGCGTCCAGCCTTTGTCGTCGATATTTTCATCGCTTCCAAGAATCGTGTTGATGAACGTAACGTTTGCGTCCGCGCCCCACGGTCTGCCAAAAAATCCTGGCGACTGCAACGTGCCGTCATCTCTGGAAATCACGCAATTCAAAAAGAGATAGCCTTTTGCATCTCCACTCGTTCTTGCTGCCGTAATGTATCCCGCCGAGCGTTTGTCGGTGTAGCCGCACCAACGGATTTCGCAATTTTCAAAAACAAATGAACCGTCACCAAAAATAAAATCGGTTTGCCCTTCAATAAAGCACGAAGAAAAATAGCCTTTTATGCCGCTTCCCGTATAGAGCGTGTCTTGACTTCCAAGAAATCGACAATTTTTGAATTCCGTTTCGTCGGCTTCGATTAAAATCGCCGCGCTTCGCTCCGTTGCCGCCTTTGAACGCACGTCGCTGTTGAGTTTTCGCGAAAAGTTCAGCGAGCCGTCCGCTTCCACGCCGTCCGCGATTTCCTCGTCCGTCATGTATTTATTGAACGACGTTTCAAACGTGATTCCGTCTGCGCGGAACGCTTTTGCTTCTTTTTTGACGTATGTTGCGCCGCCCCATTTTGCCACGCCTTTTTTGGAGAATTTGTCGTAAAACAGGTCAGAATCGAACCAGCCGTCCTTGTCTGATGAATAGTAGTTGTACGCGATTCCGTAATACCAAGTGAGTTTGACTTCTCCGCTGCCCGTCGATTTGAGCGTTATAAATGGAACGTCAATCGTAATTTGCTCGCGGTAAACGCCTGGTGCAATGGAAATCGTAATGCGCTCGTCTTCTGACGTTGGATTCATCGCCTTTGCTGCGCGAAGAGCCGCTCCGACCGTTTTGAATTCCGCCGCCTTTCCAACCGAAAGCGATTTTCTGAGCGCAAGCGTTTCCGTTTTCTTTGATTTTGCAACAAGATTCACGTCTTTTTTGACGTTTTTTTCGTTCACTACAACGTGATTCGCCGTTTTTGCGACCGCGCTTTCTGCGTTGATTTCGTATGCGCCGTCGCGAAGGTTTGCGCTAAACGAATTTCCTTCGATTTTTCCGCTGTAGCGGTAGCCGTCGCTCAAATTCACAAACTCGATTTTTTCTGGAATAACCGAATTTTCTCCGATGAAAGAGCCAGAAACTTCGTAAACGGCTTTTTTCTCCGTCAAAATGTCTTGATTTGCGTCTTCCGAAAAATCGAATTTTTCGCCCGAAGAAATGAAAAAATCGTTTGCGCCTTCAATCGTTGCCGTGTAAGACACGCCCGGCTCCAAATCCGCAGAAAACAAAAGCGTTTCGCTGTCAAACGACGCTTTTACGCTTTGATAAACGCCACCTTCTGGCGGATTAAAAATCACGCTGAGATTTTTTGCCGCCGCAGAATCGATTTTGACCGTTCCCGTCGCTTTGTACGTTTTGGCATCTTCTACGATGAGATTTGCAGTTTCGGCTTTGCCCGCGCTCTCTTCTTTTACGCTCAAAAGCCTTGTGTCAGAAGAAATCGATTTTCCTTGAACGCCTTTCAAAATTGCCGTGAGCGTGTAGCCCGCTGGAAGTCCCGCTTGCCATTTTGAACCGTTGATTTTCGCGCTGATTTCTTGATTCGTTTCTTTTACGATAAACGAAAGAGAGCCACCGCTTGCGCCACCGATTTTTCCAGAATACAAAACGCCCGGAGTGCGTACCACGCGGAAAAAGACGGGCTTTCCCACCGCGCTATCCGCGTAGATTTTGTACGTTCCATCGGAAATCGCGATGTAAGTGTATTTTTGCGCTTCGGCGTTGAGAGGGGCGGTTTCATCTTGAACGTTGTTTTTTACAAAAGCGCGAGGATTTGCGCCTTCGCCTTCTTTTTGCTCTGTTTTTTCTTCGTCAACGCTTGCAAAGTGAATCGTTTCATCGCCTGCGTTCGATGTTCGCGCGTAAAACGAAATCACGTCGCCTGCAAAAACGTGTTCCAAAACAACGTATCGCCTGTTTTCGCCGCCTTTGCCGTTTGCGTAGTACATTCCGTTTGAAGTGTAACCGTCATCAAATTGAGTTGAAGCGTACCCTTGCGTTCCGTAATTCTTTTTTCCAACGCCTTCGTCGCCATAATAAGCGCGGTCGTTGTTTTCCGTGTTCAAAATAAGGTCTCCAAATTGAATGTCGCCTTTTTTGAATTTTCCATCTTGAGCGAGCGTTTCGTCGGAAATCGAATCGAGGTCGGAAATGGAAATCTTGTTTACCGCGCCTTCTTCTTCGACTCCGCCAAAATCCCAAACTTCAATTTGTCGCGCGGAAGACGAAGAACCGCCGCACGACAAAAATAATCCTGATAAAAAACAGGATGCGGCAAAAACCGCAAAAATCAAATTGTTCTTTTTCATGGAAAACGATTATACTATGTATTTTTTGTATGGTCAAAAAAAATGTATGAACGCCTTGCTCAAAATCTCGTTTTCAACCTATATTTTTTTGCATGGGAAAAAAAGAAAAATCAACCGAGGGCGAATATCTTGCCTGGGCAAAGGCGAAAAGCGTTGACAAAAAAGCGCGGGAAGCAAAAAAGAGCGAGGATTTTGTTCCTGGAACGAGCAAAAAAGACGCTGAAACTCGTCTTGAAGAAGCAAAAAAAATCGACCCGAATGCGGGAATCAAAAAGAAAGCCGTTTCGTACACCGACGAGCAAGTGCAGCATTTAGACGCACTTGAGCATATCCGAAAACGAAGCGGCATGTATATTGGACGGCTCGGCGACGGCTCAAATCAAAACGACGGAATCTACATTCTGCTAAAGGAAATAATCGATAATTCTGTGGACGAGTTTATCATGGGTTTTGGAAAGCGGATTGACGTTACGATTGACGGAAAACTCGTAACGGTGCGCGATTTTGGACGCGGGATTCCGCTCGGAAAAGTCGTGGAGTGCGTTTCTCAAATCAACACGGGCGCAAAGTACAACGACGACGTTTTTCAGTTTTCCGTGGGAATGAATGGCGTTGGCACAAAGGCGGTGAACGCGCTTTCTTCTCGATTTCGCGTGGTCAGCGTTCGCGGCGGAAAATGTACGGACGCTTCGTTTTCGCGCGGAAAACTCGTTTCTCAAAAATCAGGCACGCTCAAAGTGACACAGCCCGACGGAACGTATTTTGAGTTTGAGCCAGACGAGGAGATTTTTGGAAAATTCAGTTTCAATATGGAATTTGTGGAAAAACGGCTTTGGAATTACGCATATTTGAATTCTGGATTGACGATTCGTTTTAATGGACGAGATTTTGTGAGCGAAAACGGACTACTTGACCTTTTGAACGGAGAAATTGCAGGCGAATCTATGTATCCCGTTGGAAGTTACGCAGGAGAGCATTTGCAATTTGCTTTTACGCATACAAACGTTTACGGGGAAAATTATTTTTCATTTGTAAACGGGCAGTACACGTCCGACGGAGGCACGCACCTTGCGGCTTTTCGCGAGGGATTTTTGAAAGGGGTAAACGATTTTTTTCACGCTTCGTTCAAAAGCGAGGACGTTCGCGACGGAATTGCCGCCGCCGTTCTTGCAAAGGTCAAAGACCCCGTTTTTGAAAGTCAAACAAAAAACAAACTTGGAAACACCGACATTCGGGCTTGGATTGTTGCGGAAACGCAAGGCGGGCTTGACGACTGGCTTCACAAAAATCCGACTTCGGCGCAGTTAATGCTTGAAAAAATCAAAGCAAACGAAAAACTGCGCACGGAACTTTCCGCCGTCAAAAAAGAAGCAAAGGAAGCGGCAAAAAAAATTTCAATCAAAATTCCAAAACTCAAAGATTGTCGATTTCATCTTGACGACGGCGGAAAAGGCGAAGAATCGATGATTTTTGTTACAGAAGGCGACAGCGCAACAGGTTCAATGATTGGAAGCCGCGACCCGTCGTTTCAGGCGATTTTTTCGCTTAGAGGAAAGCCAGAAAATATGTACGGCAAAAAGCAAAGCGACATTTACAAAAACGAAGAACTCTACAATTTGATGATGGCTCTTGGAATTGAGCAGGACGTTTCGGGGCTTCGGTACTCAAAAATCGTCATTGCAACCGACGCTGACAATGACGGATTTCATATTCGCAATCTTGTTTTGACTTTTTTCCTTGGCTATTTTGAGGAACTCGTAACGAGCGGCAGAGTTTGGATTCTTGAAACGCCGCTTTTTCGCGCAAGAAACAAAAAAAATACGATTTATTGCTATTCTGAATCGGAACGCGACAAAGCGGTAAAAAAGTTGGGAAGCGGGGCGGAAGTTACCAGATTCAAAGGGCTTGGCGAAATCAGTCCGCATGAGTTTAGGCAGTTTATTGACCCAAAAACAATGCACTTGACTCCTGTTGAGGTGCAGGCTCTCAAAAATATTCCGCCACTGCTTGCATTTTATATGGGAAAAAACACTCCAGAGCGTCGCGATTTTATTGTTCATCACTTAAAAGAAGAAATCGACGCTTAAAATGCGCTATTTTGCAAAAAAAAATCCGCCCAAAACGAGCGGATTTTTTTGTCGGGTAGACTGGATTTGAACCAGCGACCCCTACGTCCCGAACGTAGTGCGCTACCAGCTGCGCTACTACCCGAATAAAAAGCGCGATGTGCGGGACTTGAACCCGCGGTCTCCGGCGTGACAGGCCAGCGCGATAACCAACTTCGCTAACACCGCAAATCAACATTCGGACACGAACGACCGAACGAATCAAAATATATCAAATTTCTATGGTGCGTGTCAACTGACAGAATTTTGTTTTTCGGGGCGGTTTCCTATTATGTAGTCCAAAAAATCGCGCTGAAAGAAAAATTTTTCAACTCCGAGCGATTTAAATCCTTCATTCCAAGTAAACGTGGCACTAATTCCCGCCGTGTCGGTTTTTAGTCCTTCGAGTTTTGGAAGTTCGTACAGCGGATTTATTTTGACTTTTGAGCCTGTGAGCCTATCCGCAGCCTTTAGAAGATTTCCGATGATAATCGGCGCAACCATCATTCTCACCGTTTCGTTTTGGAAGCGGTTTGACGACGTGTTTGCATTGAACGTAATTCCTGAAAGAGCGCAAAAAAGAAATGAATCAAGTTTCAAAAGTACCTCAAATCGATTTATTTCCACGAGAAATAGAAAATCCTTTGCGTCTACGTGCGACATAAATTCTGCGCGACTTATTTGCTCTATTGCGCTTGGAACGATTTTTCTGATTCCAGGTTCTGAGTACATTTTTTTGAAATGCGAGCGAAGTTTTGTGGTAAAAGACATCATTACCGCACGAAATTTCTCGATTTCTTGGTTAGAAGCAATCGTTTGCCGAGTGAACGTTTGCTCTTCCTTTTTTTCGTCGCTTTTTGCCGAAATCCCAAGAAGTCGGTCAACTTCCGCTTGAGATAGGCTGATGCTGTTTTCGTTGCTCATTCCTTTATTTTACAACATAATAAGGGAATGAAAAAGATTTTATTTGTCTGTCATGGAAATATTTGCCGCTCTCCGATGGCGGAAATGGTTATGAAGCATCTGGTAAAAGAGGCGGGGAGGGAAGCGGAATTTTTCATAGACAGCGCGGCGACCGATAATGACGCGCTCGGTTGCCCGATTCATCGCGGAACTCGAACCGTGTTGATTCAAAATAAAATTCCTTTTTCGGAGCATTATGCGCGCCTTACACAAATCGGCGACCTTGAAAAATTCGACGAAATAATTTGCATGGATAGCGAAAATGTCAGGCATTTGAAGCGCATTTTTGGCAGCGAAAATGAAAAAGTCAAAAAACTCTTGTCTTTTTGCGGAGAAAATCGCGATGTGGCAGACCCTTGGTATACTGGAAACTTTAACGAAACGTTTTCAGATGTGCTTCGCGGGTGCAAAGCGTTGTTAAAAACGTTTTGAGCAAAATCGAAAAATCAAAAAGGGGAAAAAATGACAAAAAAAGAATTTCTTTCTTACGACACGGTGCGAAACGACGCAATAAAACTTGCTGACAAAATATACAAAGAAGACGGTTTTGTTCCCGATGTGATATACGCTTCGCTTCGCGGTGGCGCGTATATGGCAAATGTAATGAGCGAATATTTCAAAATTGCGCGTCCAAACGAAAAACCTGTTCTTTTTGCCGCCGTTGTTGCGCGGAGTTACACGGACATTCACGAAAGCGGGCGGATTAGAATTGACGGCTGGACGTACAGTCCTGAGCATTTGCGCTCTGGCGACAAAATCCTTCTGGTGGACGACATTTTTGATAGCGGACGCACACTCAATTTTCTTGCAGAGGTGATAATGGAACACGGCGTTCCTCGAAAAGACATCAAAATTGCCGTTCACGATTTTAAGAATTTTTTGTTTCGACCGCCGCTTCCTGTGCGTCCCGATTATTATTGCCGAAAAATCGACATTTCATCTCCCGAAGAAGACCGTTGGATTCATTATTTGAGCCACGAACTCGTTGGTCTTACAAAAGAAGAACTCGAATCGGAATATTTTAAGTACGATTCGTCGCTTCGAGCAATTTTTTCTCGCCTTGAACGAGATAAACAGTAAACGAGGAAATCAATGCGCTCGATAATCGGTTTTTCTTTTCTTTTGATTTTTGCTTCTTTTAGACTTTTTGCTTTTAATCGGGTGATTTCTCCTTCGGAAGGAACCTGGGGAAACAGGCAATGCCTTGTCATTGACACATCGGACGGCGTTGATTGCTTTTATTCGCTTTCTGGCTCGAATCCGTTGGAATCTGGTTTTGTATACGACCGCCCCGTTTTGTTGGATATTTCGGGCGACGTTTTTTTGAAAATTTGCTGCGTGGGCGCGGATTCTCAAAACGAAGTGTACGAAATCCATTTTAGAGTTGACGAAAAACTCCCCAAAGACGAAAAAGAGCGGGCGTTTGTGCAAGACGCTTCTTTGCGCGGCATTTTGGAATTGAACGCGGGAGATGAACTGGTTGTTCCCGATTCTTTTATTTTGGGCGCGGGAAGTTCGGCAAAAACGCCGCGCGTACAAGCAAAATCGTTAAAAGTGAGCGCGGAAAACGTGCTTTCGCGCTTCGTTCCGTTTACGGTTTCTTCGGAATCGATTTCGTGGAGATTTGTTGTCGCGCTCAAAGCAAAAAAAACGCGCGAAGACGATTTTTCAAAAAACGCGGAAAAAGTTCCGTTTTTCTTTTCGTCTTGGGAAAAAGTGCAATTTCCTTCCGACGGATTTGAGTGGCGACTTGACGGCGGCAACTGGAAAAAAAGTCCTGCAAAAATAAAAATTGACCGCGAAAACGAGCACGTGCTTGAATGGAAAAGCGCGGAAAACGCAAGCGGACGATTTTTGATTCCAAAAAAGCCGTCGATTTTTGTTCAAAGGCAAAGCGATGGCGCGGTTTCTTTTTCCGTTTCCGAAGGCGGCTCTTGGCGGCTTTTGAGCGTTTCGTCTGGAATCGGCGGCGAGATTTTTAAGCGCGAAACTCCTTCTTCAAATGTGGTTTTTGATTCCATTTTAGGCGAGTTTGTTTCTGGAAAAGCGCGATTTGCCCTTTATTTTGACGGTATTTTTATGGGGGAATTGCCCGCTTTTTGGGGAATCGACCGCGAACCGCCGCTTCCGCCCGCTTTGATTTCAAGCGAGGAGGGCGCGTTTTCACGAACGAGCGTTTCCGTTTCAGCGTTTTCCGAGGAAAATGCTCACATTCGTTTTAGAATCATGCTTCCTGACGGAAAAACGCGCGTTTTGTCGAGTGAATCCGTTTCTCTTCCCGCGCTTGGAGAAACGATTGCACATTACAAAGTCAGCGCAACCGCCATTGATTCATACGGAAATGAAAGCCTCTCTTCAAAATATGAGGTAACAATCGACGAGTTGAATTATCCCGTTTCGTCGTTTTCTGAAATAAAATCGATTCTAAAAGAAAATCATCACGTTCGGTTTTCCGTTTCTGGCGAAATTCGCTTACCTTCGGGAGAAAGCGTAATCGACTCGGATTGCACGATTTTGGCAGCAAATGCTTCGGCAAAAATAATCGTTCCCGCAGACGGATTTTTGAGCGTGCGCGAAACTTGGCTCAAACTCGATGGACTTGTCATTGAAAAAGAGCGAGGCGGCTCAAGGTCTGACGCGCGTTTTATTGTTTTGGAAAGCGCGAACGTGTCTTTTTCCGATTGTGAACTTTCTGCGTCGTTTTTTCGTGCGGGAACTGCAATCGAAGCAAACGAAAGTGTTGTAAAAATCTCACAAAGCGGCGTGAGCGCGTCTTCAAGCGAATACGTTTGCGCTTTAAGCGCGACTTCTTCGCTCGTTTTGGCAGAAAATTCGCGTTTTTGGGTTTCTTCTTCTGGCGCGGTGGCGTTTAGTTCTTCGGGCGGAATCCTTTCGGTGCGCGGGTCGGAGTGCGTGGTTTTGCCTCAATCGGCTCGCACGGGAAGAGTCGCTTCGCTTTTTGACGTTTCCGCGCATTTTTTTGAAAACGATTTTCGGCTCGAATGTGCAGAAAACATTCCTGCAAGCGCGTTTTGGAAAGACGAAAAAACGCTCATCGTTGAAGATTTTGGAAACATAAAAAAAGGCTTTGGATTTTAGATTTTTTTTGGGGGCGAAAAAATGGAGGATTTTCTTTTTTTGTGTGGATTTGATGAAGCGGGGCGCGGACCTTTGGCAGGACCTGTGGTTGCCGCGTGCGCGATTCTTCCGTCGGATTTTCCGATTGAAATCCTCGGAGATTCAAAAGCGTTGAGCGAAAAAAAGCGAAATGAAGCGGAAAAAATCATAAAAGAGAAGGCGTGTTTTGGAATCGGCGAAGTTGACCACAAAACGATTGATAAAATTAACATTCTTGCATCTTCTCTTTTGGCAATGAAAATCGCTTACGAAGAAATGACAAAAAAAATCGTTGCGTGGGCAGAAAAAAAAGGAATCGCTCTTCCAGAAAACGGTTTTTCCGATTCGCTCGTTTTTGCCATTACAGACGGAAATTTTTGTCCACAGATTCCTTGCACATGCGTAGCAAAGCCAAAAGCCGACGCAACATATCCGCCTGTAATGGCGGCAAGCATTTTGGCAAAAGTTCACCGCGACAACATAATGCGCGATTTTGACGAGTTGTATCCTGGGTACGGTTACGCAAAGCACAAAGGGTATCCGACGGCTTCTCACGTGGCTGCCATAAAAAAATTAGGTCCAAGCCCCATTCAGCGGCTTACGTTTGGTTCAAAAAAGAAAAAAGATGACGAGCCGTCGTTGTTCGATTCGTGAAAAATTGTCTAATAGACAAAATGACAAAAAATGTGATATTGTCATTAAAAATCTTTGATTTTAGGTGGAAAAAAATGGACGAATCAAAATTGGACAGGACTCTTGGAAGCACACTTCCCATTCTTTTCCGCGAGAAAGTCAAAAAAATCCCGCATCATACGCTTCAAGCCGTAAAAAATAAAAGTGGCGTATTTGTTCATTATAGTTATTCGCAGGTATATCAACACGTTGTAGAAATGGCTTCCATGCTCAAAAAAATGGGAATAAAGCGTGGCGAAACGGTGGGAATGATGAGCGACAATCGCCGCGAGTGGTTCATCGTTGATTTTGCACTGCTTTCGCTTGGCGCGATTGACGTGCCACGCGGGTGCGATTCAATGGGCGTGGAAATGCGCTTTATTCTTTCGTTTGCGGAATGTCGCGTTTGTTTTTTTGAAAACGGCAAGCAACTCGAAAAAATCCTTGAAAAAATCGAAGAAGTTCCGCTTTTGCGCCTTGCGATTTTGTTTGATTTTCCAGAGGAAAAAATTGTCAAAAAGGCAAAAGAACTCGGAATTGAGGTTGTCAATTATCATTTTTTGGAAAGCGAGGGCGTTTCGATTTCTAAAGACGAGTGGGAAGAAATTGAAGCGGGAATGGACGAAATCCGTCCTGAAGATGTTGCCACGATAATTTTTACGTCTGGAACGACGGGGCTTCCAAAAGGCGTTCAACTCACGCACGACAATTACATTGCGCAATGCGAAAGCGCGAACGCGGTTTTGGGACTTATGCAATCGGGGGATTTGTGGCTTACGGTTCTTCCGATTTGGCACAGTTTTGAGCGGGCATTTTGCTACATGGTCGTTGCAAAAGAAGGCGGATTTGCGTATTCAAAACCGATTGCGTCGGTCATGCTTCAAGATATGACGCTCGTGCAACCGCAATGGATGAACGTGGTTCCGCGTCTTTTTGAGGCGGTGGCTCAAGGACTTTTCCGCGAAGTCAAAAAGCAAAGTTGGCTCGACCAACTCCTTTTTCGGAATTTTGTAACGATTGGAAAAATCTATTACAAAATGAAAGAGCGCGTTTTGGGACTTCGTTGCCGATACCGCTGGTATCCGCGCGTTTTTGACATCATTTGGGGCGTGCTTCCGTTTGCGCTGCTTTGGCCGCTTCACGTTCTTGGCGAACTTGTGTTGTATAAAAAAATCAGAGCGCGTTTTGGCGGAAATTTCCGCGCGGTTATTTCTGGCGGCGGCGCGCTCCAACCTGCAACAGAGGCTTTTTATCACGCAATCGGCTTTAATTTGCTTGAAGGCTACGGAATGACGGAAACTGCTCCTGTGATTTCCGTGAGAAATTCAAAAAAACCTCGGAGCAACAATGTTGGTTGGGTTTTTCCTTCGTTCGATGTAAAAATCGTTCGCGAAGAAGACGGCGTTCCCGTGGACGGCGAGCCGCTGAAACCTGGAAAGCGCGGTTTGATTCTTGTGCGTGGACGGCAAGTTATGAAAGGCTACTATAAGCGCGACGACTTGACTCAAAAAATCATAGACTCCGAGGGATGGCTCAACACGGGCGACCTTGGGATGATTTCCTACGACGATGAATTGAAAATCGTGGGGCGAGCAAAGGACACGATTGTTCTTTTGGGCGGCGAAAATATTGAGCCTGCCGTCATTGAATCCGCGATAAACGAAAGTCCGTACATTGAGCGGAGCGTTGTTGTGGGGCAGGACAAACGCTATCTTGGTGCGCTTCTTGTGCCTGACCAGCAAAACGTTTTGGCTTTTGCCGAGGAAAACAATATTCTCTACGACAATTACGACGCTCTTCTTGAAACGAACGAAGTGCAAAATCTGTTCCGCTCAGAAATTGACCTTCGAGTTTCTGCAAAAGCGGGATTTAGAACGTGTGAGCGGATTTTTAAGTTCCGTCTTCTCCGTCGCTCGTTTGAAATCGGAAAGGAAATCAACGCAAAGCAAGAACTTTTGCGCCACAAAATCGTAAAAATGTATGAAAAAGATTTCAATGCGCTTTTTAAGTAAAATAGTTCTATTGATTTGTGTGGATTTTTTTTATAACACTTAACATTTTTGAAAAAGTTTTATAAAATCAAAATACATCAAATTTTCTGGAGGATTATATGAAATCAGTCAAATCTGTTGTTTGTGCGGCTGCTGTTGCGGCTTGCGCATTTGCGTTTGCGTCATGCGGTTCAACTTCGCAGGTGGTAAAGGATTCTGGACAGGCGACAAAAACGGCCGTAGAAAGCGCAGTTCAGCAAGGCGTTGAAAACGTAACAAACGCTGCTGTTTCTGACGCAGAGGCTGCTGTTGATGCTGCGGCTGACGCTGCAACCAATGCGCTCAACTAAGTTTTTTGTTTGTTAGCATCAAAAAATCCCCCGTTTTTCGGGGGATTTTTCATTTTTCTTATTTATTTTGCGTCAAATGTCGCGCTTCCAGATTGCGCCGTGTCGTTTTTTCGTTCTCTGACAAAATAGTCTTTGAATCCTTTATTTTCAAGTTCCGAAAGAATCGATTGCACGTTTTCAGTCGGAATGTCTTTTATGATGACGCGCGTAACTTGCGACGTATGTTGATAAATCACATTTTTGAATCCCGCGTCAATCAAGCGTTGCGCCATCGTTTTGGCGTTTTGCGGCACTTCGGTTGAATCTCTTTTGAACGCTCCGAGTTGAATATCCCATCTTTTATTTGGAGAAAGTGCGGGCGATTTTTTTGTACCCGTTGCCACCGTTTCCGTTGTTGTTTCTCCGAGTTGCACGATTTCAATGGAAACTTGAGCGGTTCCAGACACGAGCATATCCAATTTTTCCGCCGCCGCAACCGAAAGGTCGATTTCTCTTCCTGGCGCAAACGGTCCTCGGTCGTTTACGCGCACTTGTACGCTTTTTCCATTCGCAAGGTTTGTCACTTTGAGCAACGTATTAAAAGGCAAATCCTTGTGAGCGGCGGTGAATGCGTACATATTGAATGTTTCTCCGCTCGCGGTTTTCTGTCCGTGAAATTTTGTTGCATAATAGGACGCAGTAACGTTTGACTTGAATAATTCGTCTGCAAAAGCAGAAAATCCTGCAAGCATGACGGCAAAAACAAAAAGTAACTTCTTCATAACAAAAGTATCGGCGTTTGAACTGTGTCGCTTTATTCCATAAAAGCCGATAATGAACGTATGCGAAGAACAATTTTTTCAGCCGCTTTTTTTATGTTTGCGAGTTTTGCGTTTTCTGAGCCTCCGTTGTTGCTTCAAGGAATTTGGCAAGGAAAAGACAGGCTGGTGCGTTTTTCTTCCGACTCGAATGCTGAAAGCGAGCCGATTTCCGTGGTGCTTCGCCTTTTTTATGGTTGGTATTCTGACAGAGCGGCGGAAAGTCCCGCTTTTTCACAACTGCTTGCGCGTGAGCGAAACGACGCTTCGGCAAAAAACGCAGAAGACGTTTCTGTTTCATTTCGCACGATTTTTGAAAATGAACAAAAAGATGCGGGCATTTACGAACTTTCGATTTTTTATCCCGTGTCGTCTTCCAAAACCAAAATCAAAATGGAATCTACGGTTGTGCCGATTGCAGTCGTTGATGGAAAAATCTATTTGGATTTTCTTTTGAATGCGCCTGCTCAAAATGCGGATTTTGTTCGTGTGGACGGCGAAAATAGCAATTCTCACGACGGATTTTGGAGAGCCGCGTCAAATGCCGACGGAATCACGATTTCTCCTCCTCGGATTTCTGGCGAAGTCCGCTCGTTTTTTGTTTCTGGAAACGACGTTTATTCTCTTCGATATTGGAAAAGTGAAATGGAGTACGCCGACGCGCAGGCGACGTTTTCTGACGGAAATCGTGTTTTTGAAGTGGCAAAATTCCTCAAAATCGGAGAAGAAGTGTATCAATGCACAACAGGGCGAAGCACAAAAATCCGAAATATCGAAAAATCCACAAGCCTTCCGTCTTCTGCGTTTGATTCGCAAAGTGCAATTTGCGTTTTGGGAGAGCCGTATCTTGTTCGCGTGGACGGAAAATCGTCGGAGCAAGATTTGCTCGCCTCGGTTTCTGAAAACAACGTTCGGCGGCATCCTGTTCCAAAACCTGTTTTTCCGCCGTTTCCGATTGATTTTCATTGGAAAGAAATCAGCGAACTCGAAAAATACAATCCAGCAACGTACAGTCGCCGAAATATCGACCTCGGAAAATAAAAAAGAAATTGATTTTCCCTGCCTCAAAAACCGCGTTCCCGTTCCAAATTCTTTGGCGATTTTATAAAATAAAACCGTTCTGAAACAGAAGTTTTTGAACGGTTTATTCTTTTTCAGGGGACTTTTATGGCTCAAAAACGAACAGGCTCTCAAATAATCATTGAACTTTTGAAGCAAAACGGAATAAAAACAGTTTCTGGAATTCCTGGCGGCTCGATTTTGCCACTTTACGATGAACTTGCTCGCTCTGGGATTCGGCATATTTTGGTGCGCCACGAGCAGGCGGCGGGATTTATTGCGCAAGGCATGGCGCGAGTGAGCGGAAAAGCGGGAGTGTGCTTTGCTACAAGCGGTCCTGGCGCGATGAATCTTCTTACAGCAATCGCCGATGCGCGGAGCGATTCCATTCCACTCGTGGCGATTACGGGGCAGGTGAATTTGAATCTTGTTGGAACGGACGCATTTCAAGAAGCGGACACGTTTGGACTTTCGTTTCCGATTACAAAACATTCGATGCTCGTCAAAAGCGCGAGCGAGTTGATTCGCGCGATTCCGCTTGCGTTTGCGATTGCCGAAAGCGGGCGACCAGGACCTGTTTTGATTGACGTGCCTCGGAACGTGCAACTTGAACTTTCTGACATTCCAGATGATTTTTCGACGTGTTTCAAAACGGTGTACGACGAATATGTAAAAAGCGGCAAGGGCGTTCGTTTTAGAACAACGGGCGAGGAAGCTATAGCGCTTTCTCACAAATTTGCTACGGCGTTGCTTTCGTCAAAACGCCCCGTTTTGTATCTTGGAGGTGGCTCAAATAATCCGTGTGCCGAGGAGAAAATTCGCGAGTTTCTTGAGATTTTTGATTGCCCCGTTGTGTCTTCGCTTATGGCGTTGGGCGTTGTGCCCGTGGATTCTCCTGCTTTTCTTGGAATGGTTGGAATGCACGGCTCTCTTTGCGCAAACCGCGCAATGCACGACGCTGACCTTGTTTTGGCGGCGGGCGCGAGATTTGACGACAGAGCAACAGGCGTTGTTGAACAATTTTGCCCGAACGCAAAAATCCTTCATATTGACATTGACGCTGCCGAAGTGAACAAAATTATCAACGCTACTGAAGCGATAATCGATGATTGTGCGCTCTCGTTTTCAAAAATCATCTCTGAAATGAAAAAATTGAGCGTGGACGAAAATCTCGTTTTTGCTCGAACTCAATGGTTCAAAAAATGCCAAGAGGAAAAGAAAATCGAAAAAAATGAAAGTGGCGCAAAAGAAAAATCGTCGTTTCAAAATCCGCTTGATTTTATCCGTTCGATTCCAGAAATTGCAGAAAAAAGCGGCAAAAACGCAGACGACATAATCGTTTCCACGGACGTAGGGCAGCATCAAATGTGGACGGCGCAAGGCTATCGTTTTACGCACACGCGGCAATTTCTTACGTCTGGTTCGCTTGGAACGATGGGCTTCGGACTTCCCGCGGCAATCGGGGCGGCTCTTTCGTTGCCGAAAAAGCGAATTGTCTGTTTTTCTGGCGACGGCTCGATTATGATGAACATTCAAGAACTCGCAACGCTTTCTGAACTCGGTGTTGACGTTACGGTAATCGTGCTTGACAACGGTTGCCTTGGAATGGTTCGGCAGCAACAGGAATTTCTTTTTGACAAAAATTACAGCGCGAGTACTTTTTCCAAGCGGCTCGATTTTGTGAAAATCGCAGAAGGCTTTGGAATTCGTGCGTTTGACGCAACGACTGACGAATCTTGGAAAAAAGAAGCGTTTTCTGGAAGCGGACCGAGATTTGTTTGCGTAAAAATCGACGGCGGCGAAAACGTCCTTCCTTTTGTAAAAGCGGGGCAAGCGAACATCGACGCAATCCGATAAAACGTCCTAAGATTCTCAAAATCGCCGACCTTTTTGTTTTGGACTTTTGAGAATCTTAAAATGCTGTTTTCAAAATCGTTTTGGATTCTTGATTTTTTCTCTTTGTTAGTTTATGCTAACTATCATATTTTTGAAGTACCTTTTTGAATAAATTGAAATAGTTTCCAGGCAGCACTTTTTTAAGGAAAATGTAATGAAGAATAAAATCGATGAAATCCTTTTGACGTTTAGAAAAAATGGCGGAAGAATTACGGCTCAACGCCGTGCGCTCGTTTCTTTGATTCTTGAAAATCCTGATTGTTCTTGTAAAGAATTGTATTATATTGCAAAAGCAAAAGATTCATGCGTTGGTCGCGCAACCGTTTATCGCACCGTTCATTCGCTTGAAGAATTTGGGGTACGGCAATCTGCTCGATAAACGCTCTGATTGTGCAAAATCAAAGCCACACCGTTCATTTTTGCGTTTTTGATTTTCTGTAAATGTGCAGCGCGATTCCGCCACCTCCAACAATTACCGTTGCAATCACAACGGCTTCAACGATTTTTACAATTTCGCGACTTGTTTCTTGTTTTTTCCGATTTTCCTTGGAGTCATTTTTTTGAGAAAAAAACGGAGCAGAAAAAATGAGCAAAAAGCAAAGGCAAAAAAACGTTTTTTTCATATTTTTAATCGTCGTCATTTGCGACGTTCCCGTCGTCTTTGAATAAAATGATGTCGCGGATTTTGAGCGAATACGTTGAGTCAAGGCTTTTTCGGGGAGCGGCTTCGCTTTCAACTGGAACGCTAAACGAACTCACTGCGCTTTTGTAGCCCGTAGCAGAAACTTCTATTGTAAAATCAAATCGCATTGATTCTTGAATTGCTTCGGCTTGAATCGGTCGAACCCAAAACGAGTACGTTCCATGCGTTGAGCGGTACGTCATCGCGGGATTTGACCAGGTTTTGTCTGCCATTGGCGCGTTTTCCCCGTGGAGTTTTAGCAAAATCTCCGCGCCAGAAATCGGCTCGAACGTGGCTCCGTCAAGAATCGAGCCTGAAAACGTTGGAAAATTGAACACGGGCGTTCCCGTGCTTTCCACCGTTTCGCATTCTGCGCGTGAAAGCGTGTGAAACGGTCGCTTTGTTTCGCTTATGAGTCGAATGCCCTCCATTCCAAGCGCGTCAATGTCTGCGCGAATTTGGTTGTCCGTTGAAAAAAAATCAGTGCTGTGCGTAACGCCGCGTCCAGAAACCACGTACTTTGGCGGAATCCTGTTTAGCACGTAACTTTTTGCGTCAAGTCGGCAATTTTCGCACGCGCAAGAAAGCCACGCCACGTTGTCTTCTAAAAGGCTTTCGTACAGATTATCAACGCGCTCTGAAACCACGTCTTCCATTATGTTGTGAACGTTCATTTTTTACTCCGATTTTTAGATTAAACCGAGCGAGAAAACGTGCGTTTTGAAACAATTTTCTTTGATTTTTTCTCGCTCGACTACTTTTTCAAAAACTCAAAACGATTCCGCTCAAAGTGTAAGAAAAGTTCATTTTTTTGTAAAAACCTTTTCCGTGTGTCATTTTTTGCATTCGAGGCAACAATCTCATCTCTTTTTTAGACGACTTTTAGACAATTTCAAAAGCGTTTTCGGTCTCAATTTCGACCAAAAACGCTTTGTGATTTTAGTTTCCGCCCTTGCGCGTGTATGCGGCAAGCCCGCCCGCAAGCAAGATGTCGCGGCTTCGCTTTGCCAAATCGTTTACGCCTTCAATTTTGATTTCGCCGTTGCTGCCTTTAACGGTAATCTCAAACGGCGTGCCGTCTTTGAGCGATTTTGTAATATTATTCAGCGTGAGCGTGTCGCCCACGGCAATTTTGTCGTAGTCGGCGGGATTGGCAAAGGTAATCGGAATGATGTTGTAGTTAATCAGGTTTGCTTTGTGAATGCGCGCAAAACTCTTTACAATCACGGCGCGAACGCCAAGGTACATCGGACCTAACGCGGCGTGTTCGCGGCTAGAGCCTTGCCCAAAGTTTTCCGCGCCAACGACAAAGCATCCGCCAAAATCCGTTTCCTTTGCGCGCTCGTAAAAGTGCGCGTCCAGCCGTTCGTAAGTGAATTTGCTGATTTCAGGCACGTTTGAGCGGAACGGCAGCACTTTAGTGCCCGCCGGCATAATGTCATCGGTAGAAACATTGTCGCCCGCCTTTAAAAGCACGGGGAAGGTAAGGCTGTCCGCTGTTTCGCGGCAGGGCGGGCACGGCTTGATGTTCGGACCGCGCAGGATTTCCACTTGGGAAGCGTCTTTTTGGGCAAGCGGCGGAATGAGCATGCCGCTGTCGGTCGCAAAATCCTGCACTTGTTTGAGCGAAAGCCGTTTGTCGCCGCCGTTCAGCAAACTCAGGCGCACGCCCGTCGTATAGGCGGGGTCATCGTACTGTAACGTGGTCGCGTCGGTGAACACGCCCGTAATAGCAGATGCCGCCGCCGTTTCGGGCGAAACCAAATACACATTTGCGTCTGCCGTTCCGCTTCGTCCTTTAAAGTTGCGGTTAAAGGTGCGCAGGGAAACGCCTTCGCTGTTGGGCGCAAATCCCATGCCAATGCACGGACCGCACGCGCTTTCCAAAATGCGGAAGCCCGCCGCAATCAGGTCGCCTAGAATGCCCGCCTTGTCTGCCATAAGGAGCGTGGCGCGGCTTCCGGGGGCAATGCCTGCTTCCACGCCCGGCGCAATGTGCTTTCCTTTGACGATTGCCGCCACGCTTTCCAAATCGTCCAGCGACGAGTTGGTGCATGAGCCAATCGCCACCTGCGTAATCGGTTTTCCCGCAAGGTTTGCAATCGGCTGCACCGCGTCAGGGGAGTGCGGGCAGGCGGCAAGCGGCTGCAATTCGCTCAAATTGATTTTTATCACTTTGTCGTACACCGCGCCTTCGTCTGCTTTTTGTTCCGTCCAGTCTTCTCCGCGCCCCATGGATTCCAAAAATCGCTTGGTCGATTCGTCCGACGGAAAAATGGAAGTGGTCGCGCCCAGTTCCGCGCCCATGTTCGTTACGGTTGCCCGCTGAGGCACGGTCAAAGTCGCCACACCGTCGCCGTAATATTCGTAAATTGCGCCCACGCCGCCTTTTACGCTTTCTCTCCGCAACACTTCAAGAATGATGTCCTTTGCCGAAACGCCTTTTTTGAGTTGCCCCGTCAGTTCCACGCCAAAAATTTTGGGCATGGGCGTATGGAATGCGCCGCCACCCATCGCCACGGCAACATCAAGCCCGCCCGCACCAATGGCAATCATGCCGATGCCGCCGCCCGTGGGCGTATGGCTGTCCGAACCGAGCAAGGTTTTTCCCGGTTTCCCGAACCGCTCCAAATGCGCCTGATGACAAATGCCGTTTCCCGCGCGGCTAAAATACAAGCCGTATTTGGCGGCGACCGTCTGCAAATAGCGGTGGTCGTCCATGTTCTTGTAGTCAGTCTGCAAGGTGTTGTGGTCAATGTATGACACGCTCACTTCTGTTTTGACGCGCGGAATGCCAATCGTTTCAAACTGCAAATACGCCATCGTGCCCGTTGCGTCTTGCGTAAGCGTCTGGTCAATTTTTATCGCAATGTCCGCGCCGCGAGCAATCGGCGTTCCTTTTTTGAATTCCGTTTCTGAACACGCATCGGAAACGATGTGTTCCTGCAAAATTTTTTCGGCGAGCGTTAAAGCCATACTTGTTCCCCCAGAAAATGATTTGACTGTGTGATGTTCTAAAATTGAACTGTTTTGAATAGTTTTCTTTTTCGTTGAAATTATAAATAAAACGCTCTTAAATTAGAAGTGGCGAGGGAGAAACTTCAAAAAAAAAACTCCGCGTGATATAATGTTCATCAAACTATGCGCTGTCTTTTTTTTCTTTTGATTTCTGCGATTTTTCTCTTTTTTTCTTGCTCGAATCAAAATCAAGATTCGGAAATATTTGAAGAAGAAACGCTCCGAGCGGAAACTGAGCGAATGGCGAATTCTTTTGCTTGGACTTTGGAACTTGAAAAAGGGCGGCTTACCGAAAAAAAACGCGAGGAGCATATTTCGTCTTCTGTAAAATTAAGTCCTATCTCGATTGTGTCGTCGCTTCCTCAAAAAAATATTTTTCCGTTCATTGATAATTTTGGTTCTCTTGATGTAACGGCTCTTCCAAAATCGCTCAAATCTGAAATTGCTGCTTTTTGCGCTTCTCTTTCAAAAGGCGAAAACGTTGATTCGTTTATGGCAAAAGGCTGCCTTTATTCGCTCGCGCTTTTTTACCGCGATTTTTCGGAAAAAAAATACAAAAACGCTCCTTGGATTTTTGGAAACGTTCACTATCTTGGAACGAATTGGGAAATTCTTGTTCGATTTGGAGAAGATTTTGACGTTTTGCTTTTTTGGACAAACGAAGACGAAACGTGGAAAATCGACCAAATCAAAATCCGACCAAAACAAAAATCTGACGAAAAAACGGAGGAGGCGAAACAGTGAACGATATAAAAACGAGCGCGAAAATCGAAAACAAAGTACAAAATGCCCATCTTTCTTCCGTTGAGCGAAGTATCGTTCTTTCGTCGCTTTCAAACGGCAGAATTCCCATTTCAATCGATAGCGACTGCGGTCTTCCTGCGACCGTTGAGGCTGGAAAACTCACCGTTTTAGACAACGGCGTGATTCTCGTTTCTCGTCCCACGCCAGACGTTGCCGCTTTTGCGGGCGAAGTCGTTACGGTTCGTTTTGAATGGAACGGCGTTCCCGTGTTTTTTCAGTCCGAAATGAAAAAAGTCCGCGCAGGCATTGCGTTTGTGGCTCCCGCCGTTATGAGCCGAGCGTTTGTTCCTCAAAAAGAGCGAGTAAAATCGGAGGAAAAGCGAATTTCCGCGACGCTTTTTTTGGAGCGCGAGGAAGAAACGGACGGCGTTCGTTTTATGAATAAACGCGCACTTTTGTGTTCCGTTTTTGAGCATTTTTTGACGGATTTTTCTGGACTTTCCGAGGAAGAAACTGATTTGGCGCGTTCTTTTTTGCCAAAAGGTTGGGAAAAAGACGAGGCGATTATTGCGCTTTCGCGTGCGCTTCTTTTTGATATGCAAAAAAAAGAAAATGAGCAAAGCGAGGTTTTTATTCCGTTTTTGGATAAAAATCGAGTGTGCCTTTGTTCGTTTGATTCTGAATTGCTTCCGCTTTTTGAAGGCGACGAAGTGGCTTTTGAACTCCGATTCCCGCTTCCGCACCCGCTCAAAGAAAGAAAAATCGCAATTTCAATCACCGTCGTTCGAGTTTTGGAAAAGGCGGAAAATGAAAAACCGACTGCGCTCGGTGCGCTTTGTCGCATTTCTTCTGCCAGAATGGAAGACGTGCGTTTTCTTTCGGATTATTTCAAATGACAAAAAAAGCGTTTTTACCGCCTTCCGTCGTCAAGTTTGATTTCTGCCGTTTCGTCGTTTTCTGCGCTTTCGGTGACTTCTTCAAGTTCTTCAAGATGTTGCTCTTTGTTTTTTGATTCTGAAACGCGATGCGGTTTGTGTCCAAGGAAAATCGCAATGGGTTGTAAAAACGACACATTTTCGCACACGATTTTTACTATAACCATAAGTGGGACTGCAAGTAAAAGACCGATAAATCCCCAGAGCCAGCCCCAAAGCGACAGACTCACCAAAATCACAAACGTGCTTAATCCCAAATCTTGCCCTTCGATTTTTGGTTCAATAAATTGCCCGATTATGATGTTTGGAGCCGCCGCGCCCGCAATGACTGCAAGAACGGGGGCAGGGGAGGGGTAAAATTGCAAGAGCGCGAAAAGCGACGTAAATCCCCACGCCACAAGCGAGCCAAACGTTGGAATAAAGTTCATCACGAACGCTAAAAATGCAAAAACAACGGCAAAATCCATGCGCGCAAGGTGGCAAACAACATAAATGACAAGCCCCGTTGCAACCGAGGCGATGAATTTTATTGAAATATAATGCATCGTTTCCGTGATGACGTTTTGCATGACGCGATGAACGCGCGTGGAATATTTGTTTCCAAACGCGCTGATGATTTTTTTCTCCGTGGAATTCATTTCTGCAAGAAGAAAAATCGAAAGAATTGAAACGAGAAAAAGCGATTTTACAAACGCGATGAACGTGCCACCCGCACCCAACGCTGCGCTTTTGAGAACGCCCTGAATGTCCAAAGCCTCGATTATATTTTCAGAAAACGACAATTCGTCGTTAAAATTCAAAAATCCAACGAGCGGATTGTCGTGCCTTTTTGCGAGTGCTTCGGAAATCGCGCCAAAAATCGCGCGGAATTTTTCTTCGTAATCGGGAAGCGAGCCTAAAATTGCCTTAAAACTCGCTGTGAGAATATTCCCGATTCCAAAAAAAATCCCAAAAAATAAAACGTAAACGAGCGTAATTCCAAGCCAAAACGGAATGTGCCATTTTTCTTTGAGTTTTTTGACGATTGGAAAAAATACAAGCGACAGAAGCACCGAAAGAACGACGGGTTTGAAAAACGATTGCATGATTTTCAAAAGTCCGCCGCCAACGATTATGCACAAAAAGAGCAAAAGAAAGAAAATCGCCTTTGTCCAGCGGTTTTGTGGTTTTTGTTTGCTTACGTCTGACATTTTTGCCTCGTTTTTCTATTTTTTTGCAGGCTTATAAATAGGCGACTTCACGTCTTTCTTCGGCCCGATTCTGTCGAAGCCGCACATCGGACGCAGCACTTCGGGAACCGTCACGCTTCCGTCCTCGTTCTGGTAGTTCTCCAAAATCGCGAGCATGGCGCGCCCCACGGCAATCGCCGTTCCGTTGAGCATGTGGACGAACTTGTTCTTTCCGTCGTCGTCGTGGAACTTCACGTTGAGCCGCCGCGCCTGATAGTCCGTGCAGTTCGACGTTGACGTGACCTCGCCCCAGTCGCCGTCGGGGTGCTCTTCGTTCGCCCGCCCGGGCATCCACGCCTCCAAGTCCCACTTGCGGTACGCGGGCGCGCCGAGGTCGCCCGTGCAGGTGTCAACCACATGGAACGGAATCCCCAGCCCCACGAAAATCTCCTCCTCAATCTGCCTGAGCTTCTCGTGGATTTCGTCCGACTGCTCGGGGAGGCAGTAGACGAACATCTCCACCTTGTCGAACTGGTGCACGCGGTAGAGCCCCTTTGAGAACTGCCCCGCGCCGCCCGCCTCGCGCCTGAAGCAGTGCGAAAGCCCGCAGTAGTAGAGCGGGAGCGCGGACTTGTCCAGGATTTCGCCCGAATGGAAGCCGCCGAGCGTGATTTCGGCGGTCGCCACGAGGCACGTTCCCTCCTCCTCGATTGCGTACACGTTCGACTCGTTCCCGCGCGGGTTGAAGCCGATTCCCTTGAGGATTTCCTCCTTCGCAACATCGGGCGTGATAAACGGCGTGAAGCCGTGCTTCCTGAGGATGTTGAGCGCGTACATGATGAGCGCCTCCTCCAAGAAGACCGCCTCGTTCTTGAGGTAGTAGAATTTGGGGCCCGAGACTTTCGTTCCGCGCTCGAAGTCGATGATGTCAAGTTCCTCGCCGAGCTGAACGTGGTCGCGCGGCTTGAAGTCGAATTTCCTCGGCGTTCCGACCACCTTCACCTCAAGGTTCTCCGTGTCGAGCTTCCCGATGGGAGTCTTCGGGTGCGCCATGTTCGGAATCTGCCGCCCCGCCTCGTCGAGCCGCGCCTCCACGTCGGCAAGCGCCTTCTCCACCTCGGCGACGTCTTCCTTTATCTGCTTTCCCTCGTCGATGAACTTCTGCCGCTCCTCGCCCGAAAGCTTCTGCTTCATCGCCTTCGCGTTCTCGTTCCGCTTCTGCTGCAGGCCCTGCAGCTTCGTGGTGAGCGCGGTGCGCTCGTCGAAGAGCCGCACGACCAAATCCGCGTCGGCGTTCATGTTGCGGTTTTTGATGTTTTCTTTCACCTCGTCGAGGTGTTCCTTTATGAATCTGTAGTCAAGCATGATTTTTACTCCATTTTTTATTTTAATTCGTAGATTGCGTCCACGCTTACTGTGATAGTGCTTTTTCCTGCGGAAATGGGAGTCGGTGCGCTTTCTTCCGTTACCGTGTCCGCAAGTCCGTTGTAAGCGGCAGCTTTAAACATAACGCTTCTCCTGTTTGATTGATTTTGCTGCTCCGAGATTTTGAGGACTTTGCCAAGTTTTGCTCCGCTCGTTCCCGCAATCAACTGAGCCGCTTCTTGCGCTTGTTGAACTGCCACCGTTCGCGCTTGACGAATTGCGGTTTCCGTGTCCGTAATTCCGTATTGCAAAGAAGAAAGTTGATTTGCTCCAGAGTTTAACGCAGCGTCGATTATTCCGCTCACAGAATCTATGTCTTTTACAAAAACTTTTACTTGATTTGTAACACGGTATCCAGTTGGAATATTTTGTCCGTTATCGTAGCGCGATTCTTGAAAAACAGAATAATTTTCTGTTGTAACGCAATCCTTTGCGATTCCTTGATTCAATATGGATTTTTGCACTTTGTCCATAATTTCTGCGTTATCGTAACTCGCCTTTGCAACGTTTTCTGCGCGTGTAATCACGGACATCGTAATCGTTGCGTTGTCCGCTTCAACCGTAACAGAGCCAGTTCCTTGAACGCTCACCGTTCGCTTTGCAAACTCCGACTCCCTGATTGTACACGCAGAGAGAATCGAAATGAGTGCAAAAAGTGTCAAAAGTTTTGTGATTTTCATCTTTTTTCCTTTCATTTTTTTCATACCTTCATGTTGAGTTTTCTAAAACAAGCGTTTTTAGCGTATATCGATGTAAAACCTCCGCAAAAAAATGAGCCTTTGATTTGCAGGAACCCACAAATCAGATGCAGGGTAGCCTTGCACGAGCGCGTCGTAACTTTCAATCGCCCGCCGAATATTGCGCTCTTCGCTTTTTGCTTCAAACGCTTGCCCCAAAAGAAAGAGCGCGCGGTCGGATTCGTCCATGGCTTCCAAAGCCGCTTGAGCGAGCGCAATGGCTTCTTTTAGTTTTCCTTCGTTGAACGCTTCTTGCGCTTTTTCAAAAAGAGAAGCCGTTTCCACAATCGCAGGAGCACTGTTTTTCTCAAAAACGTTTGTAAAACCGCCTTCTTCGCTTGCTGAAAGAGAACTTCCTTCGTTTTCTGCTTCTTTTTGCGACGTTTCTTGAATTACCGTTCTAACGCCGTCGTCTTGAATCGAAGGAATTTCCGTTTTTCTTTCCGTGATTTCTGCGCTCGTTGCCGAAGGAATTTCAGGCAGCGGCGAAAGTCCTTCGGTGTTTGCGTCCACGCTTTCAACTTTTCGCGCCGCCACCGACATATCGGGTTTTGCGGGAACTTCCGCCGCATACAGCGGGGCTACAACTTCTTCTTCGCGATTTTCGCTCTCGCCTTCGATTTTTACAAGAAGATAGTCGTCGATGTATCGCCCTGTCAGAGAATCCGTTTTGTAAAAATGAAGTAGCGTTTCTCCGCATTTTTTTGAGCGCAACGAAAAATCCGTGTCCTCGCGACCAAGACTTTTTCCAAGAAACGTAAGATGCGCCGCCTCCGCGCCCGTGTCAATTTCCCCCAAAAACGCCCAGCCGCGCCCAGGATACGTTATGGAAAGACGCTGATTATTTTTCATCGTAACGGTTCGCGACGGAACAATCTGCGCATCTTCGATTTCTGGCTCGCCCTCTTCCAAAGAATCCGCTTCCGCCAAACTGTGCGCGTTTTCGATTTCGTTTTCTTCGGCTTTTTGTTCGTTTGCAATTTCAGAAGACGCGATTTTTGGTTCGTTTTGACTTTCTTGATTTTGAATCAACGCGGGCGACTCTGCGATTTTTGGCGCACTTTCTTTTGGCTCTTCAAGAGAATCTTGCACAGACGGCTCGTTTATTTTTCCCGCATCAAAATCTCGATTCCGCGCGATTTCCGCATTTTCAGGATGTGCCTCGTCGTCAGAAACTCGTTCGGTGGCAGTAGCATTTTCGCTTTTTTGTGAGGATTCTTTTTCGCTCGAAGACCGCATCGCCGTCAGGTCAGAATCGCCCTTGATTGACGCATTCACCGCGCCGTTTGAAGCCGAAAACGCCTGCAAAACGCCCGCAAAAGTGAGCGCGAGCGCGAGCGCGTTTTTTTGCATTTTTTTGTTGTTCAAATTGATTTTCATGGAACCGCCTCCAAAATGTCATCTGCAATACTGTCGTTTGCCTTTTCGAGCGCGTTCATTGCCGAGTCGTCTGGAGAAGTAAAAAATTCTTGCGACTCTCCAGCATCCCATTTTTCGGGCGTGGAACGGTATTGATAATACGCACTTTCAACGTTTGGCGGGTCAGGAATAAGTACGCCCGCTTTTGCTTGAAATTCTGCTTGCTTTGACGGTCGTGTTTTTTTTGTGCTTGTCTGGGAAGCCAAAATTATCATCGCAATCAAAAACAGCACCAAAATTCCAGCAACCGCTGCCACAACGTGCGGTTTTTCCCTTATGGAATCCAAAACGCTGCTTTTTGCGTCTTCCGCCATATCGTTAAAATCCATCGTGTTCTCCCCCTTTTGTTTCTGTCATCATTTGAGTTTCTAGGACTTTTTGCCTCGCCTCTTTTTCCGCTCGCTCTTTTCGTTTTTTCTCTTCGATTACAGGGTCGGTGATTGTGCCGTCTTCATTGAAAATGCGAGCGGGTGGACGAGGAATCGGAAAAACGCCTTCTTCGTCGTCGAGTTGTTCTTCTTCAAACGGAGTCGTTTCAGAAAAAGTCCTTGTATTATCATCGGCTTTTCCGTCCTCTTCCTCGGAATGAAAATCGTTTGGATTTTTGTCGAGTCGCATCGTGATGATTTTGCTCACGCCGCTTTCTTCCATCGTAACGCCGAGCATCGTCTTGGCTCCAAGAACCGTTTTTTTGTTGTGTGTAATTACGATGTATTGCGAAAGTTCCGAAAACGAGCGCAATGCTGAAACAAAACTCATCACGTTTTTGTCGTCCAACGCCGCGTCGATTTCGTCCAAAAGGCAGAACGGGGACGGGCGAACTTGATACGTTGCAAACAAAAGCGCGACCGCCGTCATCGTTTTTTCTCCGCCAGAAAGCAGCGCGATGTTTTCGAGTTTTTTTCCAGGCGGCTGGGCAAAAATATCGATTCCGCTCGTTAACACGTTTTCGGGGTCGGTGAGTTTCAACGCTCCGCGCCCGCCGCCAAAAAGCCGTCGGAACATATTGTGAAAATTCGAGCGGATTTTATTGTACGTTGACAAAAACAACTCCGAGGATTTTGAGCGAATCTCCTCGGAAATGCGAAGCAAGTCGTCGAGCGATTTTTTTGTATCGTCGTAACTTGCTTGGAGTTTTTCGTACCGCTCTTTGATTTCGGCGAATTCCTCCACCGCCATAAAATTCACTTGTCCGAGCGAACGTTGCTCTTCCCGCGCTTTTTCGAGTTGCTGCCTGATTTCTTGCGGACTTTTTTTGATTTCGCTCATGCGCTCGCTGAATTCCGAAAGGTCGCGCGAATACTGGTCAAGGAACATCTGTTTTATATGACGAATGTCGCTTTCTGCTTGTATTATGTCAAGCGAAAGCCGTTCAAGATTCGCCGAAAGTTTGCGCTCTTCGTATTGTTTTTTTTTGAGTTCGTCTTGTTTTCCGCTCATGCTTGAGTTTTTTTCGCGAATTTCTTTGTCGAGCGCGTTCATCGCTTCCACGCATTGCGAACCGCGCACTTCGATTTCTGAAAGCGATTCTTGGATTTCTTCGATTTGCTCCAAAAGTTCGTTTCGCCGTTTTTCTTCCAAAAAAAACTCGTCGTCGCATTGCGCTTTTGCCGTTTTTTCTTGCGCAAGTTGCCGTCGGAGCAAATCCGTTTGCTTTTGCGCCGCTTCGATTTGCGCTGCCATTTGCGCTTCGCTCACTTTCAAAGACATAATCGTGCTTTTTGCGTCGGAAATGGTTGCAGAAAGTGCTTCGTTTTCTTTTTTTCGCTCTTCTTGCGCGTTTTCGATTTCCTCTTGAAGTTTCAAAATTGCGTCGATTTTGAGGTCGATTTCTCGCTTTTGTGTGATAATTCCTTCGGGCGACAAAAACTCGCTGATAAAATGGGGAAGCGCGTTTTCGTAATTTTTGACCGCTTCTTCCGCTGTTTTTGAAAGCAAAACCATTTCTTCAAACGAATTTACGGCTTCGGTTACGATTTTTTGCGCGTCAAGCGCGGAAAGGTTCAAAGTCGAAAAATCCTTAAAAAGCGCGAGTTTTCCTTCGGCAGAAATATGGATTTTTTTGATTGCGCTTTCGATTTCTTCGCGCGCTTTTGAAACGCTTTGCGCCGAAAACGACGAATCTCGAAGCCGTGCATCAAGCGCACGAACGATGTCTTCTGTGATTGATGCGCGTTTTTTTTCGAGCGCGTTTTTCTCTTCTTTTTTTTGCAAAAGCAAAAGAGAACTTTTTTCGTTTTTCTTCCCGTTTTCCGCGATTTGCTCTTCCGAGCGGGCGATGTTTTCTTCAAAAGACGCAATATTTTCGCGAACCGTTTGGAGCGAGCGCGTTTTTTGGTGCGTGTCGGCATCTTCCTCGTCGATTTCTTCGCTCAAATTTTCAATGCGCTCTTCAACCGCTTTGCTTCGGACTTCGATTTGCCCGATTTTTTCTTTTGAGCGCGAAAGGTCGAGCGACAGTTTTTTTGACATCGCGAGTTTGCCTGTTTTTTCCGCTTGAATGCGCACGACTTCGTTTTGAAGATTGCTCATTTGCGTCTGAAATTCTTTGATTTTGTCATTTCCAAGCGAAACGTCTTCTGAAATCGCTTCGATTTCCTGCCGCACTTTTGAAAGATTTTCCGATACAAACGCTTTTTTTTCGTTTCCGTGATTTTGATTTTCGTTTGCAACTTTGAGCCTCAAAAGTTGAATGTCGAGTTCACATTCAAAAATCTCGTCTTTGAGAACGCGGTATCTTTTTGTTTTTTCGCTTTGGATTTTGAGTTGCTCGTAAGTTCGTTTGTTTTCGCCAAGCGCGATTTCGATTTGCGAAAGATTTTGCCGCGTGCGCTCAAGTTCCTTTTCCGCCTCGGCGACTTCTTGTTTGCTTCGGCTAATTCCCGCCGCCTCCTCAAAAAGATAACGGCGGTCTTCTGGTCTACTCGAAAGAATCTGGTCGATTTTTCCTTGCTCCATTACAGAATACGCCGCTTTTCCGACTCCTGTATCCAAAAAAAGCCTTCGGATTTCCGTAGGACCGCAAGAGCGATTGTTGATAAAATACTCGTTTTCGCCAGAGCGATAAATCCGCCGTCGAATCGCGATTTCTGGAGCATCAAATTTGAGCAGATTTTTTTCGTTTGAAATTGTGAGCGTTACTTCCGCCACGTTGAGCGGAGAGCGAGTTTCCGTGCCGTTAAAAATGACGCTTTCCATTGTGCTTGCGCGCAGATTTTTTGCGCGGTTTTCCGCAAGAACCCATTTTACGGCATCCACGACGTTGCTTTTTCCGCAGCCGTTTGGACCTAAAAGCGCAGTAATTCCGTCCGCAAACTCCACGTGCGTTTTGTCCGCGAACGATTTGAATCCAAAAATGTCTAGTGATTTTAGGAACACCGCGTTTGCCCTCTGAAAGTGATTCTTTGATTATACCGCGAAAAGCCCCGCTCGTGCAATTCTAAACCCCGCCTTTTCAATACATCAAAAATCTGATGTACTATACATTGATTGTTTCGTTGCCGTCTTCGATTTTTATGAGTTTCCCGCCGCGAATTTCGCGTGGATGTATGGCGATTTTGAGTTTTTTTTCGATTGTCGAAAGACGAATCATGTCTTTTGCGTTTCCGATTACGACGTTTGTGCCCGTTTTTCCCGCCCGTGCGGTTCGCCCTGCGCGGTGGACAAAAAAATCAGCATCTTCTGGCGTGTCCATTTGAATTACGTGTGTGATTCCATCGATGTCCATTCCGCGCGAAGTCAAGTCGCTCGTTACCAGAAATCGAATTTTTCCGCTTCGGAATCGGTCAATCGTACTTTTTCGCTCAACTTTTCCGCTTTTCGCGCTCAACGAGGCGCAAATTATGTTTTTTCGAGAAATTTTTTCTGCAATCAAATGCACGTCCGCGCTTTTTGCCGTAAAAATCAATGCTTTTTCGACTTTGACCGCAGAAAGAAATCGGCGGAGCGTGTCGATTTTATCCCGCGTTTGCGAAAAAATCGCTATGTGAAAAATGCGTTTTTGTAGCACATTTTCTTGAGGAAGCCGAATTAACTCGATTTTTTTTTGCGAAAAACGTGAGAGAAGTTCAAGCGATTTTTTTGGTATCGTTGCGCTACACGAAATGAGTTGCGCGTGAGAAAATGTTTTGATTGCTTCTTCCGTGCTGTCCCGAAGTTCGGGCGAAAGCAGTCTATCCAATTCGTCTAAAACGAGTATCGAAAAATCTCGGACTTTTAATTTTTTTAGCCTTGAAAGTTCCACGATTCTAGCCGCCGTTGCGCAAACGACCGCGGGTTTTTCTTTGAGAGATTCCGCCTGACGCTGAATCGGAGAGCCGCCTGCGGCAAGAACGCTCGAAAGTCCCAATTTTTCTTTGGCGTATCTTTTTATTTGCGCTCCCAATTCCGCCGTTGGAGAAATGACAATTATCCGCGCGTTCATTTGGGAAGCGGGCAGAAGATACGCGAGCGTTTTTCCAGTTCCCGTTTCGCTTTGAAACGCAACGTCTTTTTTTTGAAGAATGAGCGGGATGACTTCTTTTTGAACCGCCATCGGTTTTTCAATTCCCAACGGTTTGAGTTTTTCCGTTATGTTTGAATCGAGTCCGAGCGACGAAAAATCGATTTCCTCGTTTTGAATTTCGTTTTGACTATGTTGAATCATTTTACCGACTATAGCACAGAAAAGACAATGACGCTATAATTTTATGCCATGAAAATTGGTGTTGACACGTTCGGTTGCGAGTGTGGAAAAAATGAGGCGGGGGAGTTTATAAAATCGTTGCTCCGCGCCCTCAAAAACGTTCAGATTCCAGACGGTGAAAAATTAGAATTGGAACTTTTTGGCGAGGAGTCCGAGCGATACGATTACGTGCCTGACGAAGATTCTATTGGGAACGCAAAAATCAGTTTTGAAGAAGTGCTGTTGCCAAAATCAACGTTTGGAATTGAATTGTGGCATTCATTTTTGTGCGTGTCGTTTTTCAAAAAGCGCGGTTATGACGCGGTGATTTTTCCTTGCCCGCACAAATTCAGCCCGCTAAAAAGCAAAATTCCAGCCATTTTGATAATTTCTGAAATGGTTTCAAAAAAAATAGAGTCGTTTTCGATTTTTTCAAAAAAACGTTTTTTGATTTCGCTCAAAAATGCAAAAATTATAGCAGTTTCAAGTCAATTCTTAAAAAAAGATTTGAAAAATCTTTCAATTCCGCAAGAAAAAATTCGTGTGGTGCGTCCCGGAATCGACCACGCGCACTTTTATCCGCGGGAAAAAACGTCTGTGTCAAACGCTGATTCTGGAATCATTTTTGTGCAAAAACCTTATTTTGTGTACAATTCAGACATGACGAGCGCGGAAAAAAATCACTGCAAATTGATTCGAGCATTTGGCGCGTTTAAGTCGAGAACGGAAAAACCTCACAGACTCGTTTTAATCGGCGGGGGAGAGTTGGCGGAAAAAGTTTCCGAGGAAGTTGCGATAAATCCTTTTTCCGAAGACATTTTTATGACGGGCGCGATTGCGCGGGAAAATGTGCCAGAATTGTACGCCAACGCGGAAGGTTTTGTTTGCCCGTCGGCGGTGGAAGGCTCCGGAAACTCGGTTTTGGAAGCGATGAGTTGCGGAATTCCCGTTTTGTGTGCAAAAAGCGGCGCACTTCCAGAAATGTCGGGCGAAAACGCGCTTTATTTTGACGAATCCGACGAAGATTCGCTTTCACTTTCGCTTTCAAAACTCGCTTCTTTGGACGAAGACGAGCGCGAAAAATTGATTTCTGACGGACTTTCTTGGAGTTCTCGATTTTCATGGGAAAACTGCGCAAACGAACTTTTTGGCTCTATCTGGGAAGTCGTTTTTGAAAAAAACACAAAAAAACGAAGAAAAATCAAAAAAAAGAAATAAAACGCTTTGGCTTTGTGCGAGAAACGAAAAAAAAATCGGCATAAAAACCGACTTTTTTTGTTTTTGGAGAGAAAACGTTTGTTAGTTTTCTCTCTAAGTTTGCAAATTTTTATTCTGCGTCAACGGCGATTCCTGTGTGCCGTTTTTGGAATTTTTTGAGCATTGCGACTCCATTTCGCTTTCCATTGTAAACAAAACCGCCATTCCAATACTCAAGAGCCGCAAAAAGCGCGTTTCCACCATCTTGGTCGCTCGACCGCGCTGTTCTAAACGACACATAATTTGCAAGCGATTCAAAATCTGATGTGTGCAAATATTCAAGTCGCTTTCGGTTAAACTCGTTCCATTTTTCAAGGTCTTTGAAACCTTCGCCTTCGTCTTTTACGATAATGTGCGCGTGCGACGGGCTGAACGAATACCAAACTTTGACTTTTTTGTTCAAATCGCAGTTATTTCCGTGTTTGACGGCGTTTTTTATCACTTCGCTGATTTGCTGCTCAAGAAGATTGATTTCTTTTATTTCAAGCGGTGCCGATTGCACGATAAGGAGCGTAAAATATCGTATTTGTCTAAAATCCGACGGAAACTCTTTATAGAGCATATTCGTTGTGTCAAAAAGAGGGTCGTTGTCGTCAGAACGCAATTCTTTGATTTCTTCCATTTCTTTTTCCTTTGTTTTTTGAAGTCTGTGCTACTCGTTTACCATGAGGAGAGCTTCTTCGACGCTATTTGCGATTGGAAAATACCCCGTGAGTTTTGTGAGTTCAATAACTTTTTTGACCGACCCGTGCACGTTTGAAATTGCGAGTTTCAAATTCATCTTTTTGATTGTGGAACAAATGTAAATCAACGCGCCAATTCCCGATGAGTCGATATAATCAACTTGCTCCAAATTGATGATGAAACTTTTTACATTTTTTTCGAGCATTTTCATCACCAATTCTTTTAATTTGTATGAATTGTACAAATCCATTTCGCCAGTAACATCGATGATGTAAACATCACCGTTTTTTCTGATTTTCAGTTCCATAGAAAACTCCTTAAAAACTCCTTTTATTGACTTTGCCAATTACTGTATTTTTATTACAAGAAGCGTTTGGTCATCGTGCAGCAACGATGTTCCAATAAACTTCTTGATGTCTGATTTTATAAGAGAAGCGATTTCCCGTCCAGAAAGACGGCTGTTTGCTTTTATGATTTCTGCCACATTTGATATTTCGTACTGTTTTCCTTCAGAGTTTAGGGCTTCAACAAGACCGTCCGTGTAAGAAAGCAGTATATCGCCTTTGTTTGCCGTAAATTCGATGTCTTTGTATGTTTTTCCTTTTTCAACACCAATAGGCTCGCTTGCAACGCTTACCGATTCGAGTTCGCCTTTTGCTACGTTGAATCGCATAACGGGGGCAGTACCTCCCGTGGAAAGTTGAACTTTTCGCTTTGCGGGGTCGTAATTTATGAGCGCGACGGACGCAAAATGGTCGAGGTTTGTTTCTGCGCAAATGCCACGGTTCGCCCAACTCAAAATCGTTCCCGCCGTTTGCGTTGTGTTTACGATTAGTCGGAACATCGCGCGAATCATCGTGATGACAAGAAGCGAGTTCATGCCTTTTCCCGCAACGTCCATAAGCACGAACGAAATTCTGTCCGCCCGCGCTGGAATCACGTCAAACGCATCCGAGCAAACGCCCGCAACTTGCTCGCTGAACGAACCAAACGAAATGCCCTGTAATTGCGGCACTTTTTTTGGAAGAAGCGAGAGTTGCAAACTGGAAGCCATATCGCTTTCTTTTGTGAGTTCTTGCTGTTCTTTGTATTGCCTAAAACTAATCGTGGTAGCGAGCGCGTCTTCGGCAAAATTTGCAAGCGTTTGAACATGGCGGAATTCTTCGTCGCCAAACGGTTCTTCGCCAAAATTCCTTGAAAGAGCAACGAGTCCCACAACGATGTCTTTATCTCGAATTCGAAGCGGAATAAAGATAAAACTTCCTAATTTTAAGAAATCCTCGCTCTCATTTTGAAAAATGCGGTCGTCCATTTTTGGAACTGGAATCAACTCGCTTCTTCCTGCACTCGCGACTTCTCCAAAAATATTGTCGCGGAGTGGAAATTGCGCGTACTTAAAACTCGTTGACACGCGAAGCGGTTTGTGCGGAAGGTCATCTGGAAGTTTGTATGGTGGCGGAAAATCGCCTTGAAAACTCTTTACGGAAATCACGTCGTCAAAATCATCAACTAAAAGAAGCGCACCGCCGTTTGCCCCCGCCGTTTCAATACACGCTTTTGTTATCGCATCAAGGAGCGGTTGTATAATATCCGCATCTTTTTCTTCTTTTGAAAGAAACGACCCCGCCGCAAGCGACATAAATTCCCGCCCTTTTTCGAGAAGATTGATTTCTTCCGTTTTGATTTCTTCAACGACGATTTTAGGAGTTTCTTGCCGCTCAATTTCTTCTTCGCTGTCCTTTTGCGGTTCGTGCGTTGCTTCTTTTTGTTTTCCAAAGGCGAGCATAACGCAATACGGAATCAAAAGCGCGACTGAAAGCAACAGTAAAAGGTTAAAAAGCAACGCATCTTGACGCACAATCATTCTCACGCACGCAAAGACAAGCACAAAAAGCGCGAGAAACGAGATGAAACTGACTTTTGCAGTGTTTCGTATTTTGATTACAACGAGCAGCGCGAAAACAAAAATCGCAACAGCCATGATTCCTATAAGTGGAATATACGTTATTGTATCCTGATACAATTTTTTCTATATCTCCAATTTGTATAATACATATAATAATTTAGTCTGCAAGTAAAAAACGCTAAAAAGCGCGATTTTTAGCGTTCGTTCTCTAAAAGAGAAAACGTCCCGCCGATTTGTTCGATTTTACCATTGAATATTTTGACCGTCAACAAAAATCAAGGCACACTCACCGCAAGTCTTTTTTTCATAAGGATTCCTGCAAGGCGGTTTTTGAGTCTTCTAAGAAGTGGCGGTTTTTTGTGTTCATTGAGGAACTTTGTCGCCATTTCGTCAATCGGAAAATCGCCACCGAATTTTCGTTTTATGTCGTCCCAATATTTTATCATCCAGACGTAAAGGTCGCTTTTTGTTCTTCTTCTAAAAAAGCGCATGACTTTATGCCTATCGATTACGTTTAATATCGGAAGATACACTATTCTTAACCATGAAATCATCGCTTCGTCCATGCCAATTTCGTTTTCTAACGATTGATTCAAATAATATTTATGGGTAAGAATGTGATTATAAATTACGTCATATTGTCCAGGTACGGAAAAATCTAAGCACCAATAATCCGTAACATCTCCAAACCCCGTTTCTCCGTAAAAAACTCGTTTTTCATATTCGATGACTTGTTTTTTCATTTTTTTGAGAGAGTCGCCAGGGTGGAGTTTGATTTCGCTTTGAAGAGAAACGACTTCCGCATCGATAAACTCGATTCCTTTTGACTTTGCGACCGACACGCGATGATTTCCATCGCGGACAAAATACACGCCACCGAGTTCGTAAAGCGACACGGACGGAAGAATAATGTCCTGCAAATGCGCTGCGTCAATGTGTTCCCAGCGATTTTTCAAATGCGTGGAGCGCGGAAAAAATCGATTGTCAAAATCGCGATACCGTCCTTCGCTTCCAACGATTAGGTTTACAGGAACGGTTTTCATTCCTTCGTAAACTTCCCCCTTTGGTTTTAGCAAATTCTTGATGTCCTTAAAGGAAATGAGTTCTGCTTCGCCTGGAGTCAGTAAGTGTTGCACCTCGTTAAAAAGCGCACGATGCCTTGCTTTCAAAAAATCCTCTTCTGTTTGCGCTGATAACAGTTGAGTCATAAAAATCCCCTTTCCACCCTTTACTAAATCTATTCAAAAACTATAATTTCAGAACAAATCACTTTTTTTACATATTTTGAACTGAATTTTTTTCTCCAAAAAATTCTCCGTTGAATTCCAAAATTACGTGACTAAATGCGTTTACAACGAGCGTTTTTCCGTTTTGCGTTTTTACTTCCGTTTTTCTTTTATCGTTCATATCGTAGAGATGAATATGCCCGTGAACAAAAAACGTTGGCGAATATTTTTTTATAAATGTATTAAAACATTCAAAACCTATATGACACGGGTCTTCTCTATCGTGAATATGCCTTGGAGAAGCGTGTGTTAGAAAAATATCCAGATAAGTCCCGTATCGAATCTTATTCCAAAGAAGACGCGGGGCAAGAAAAAGCAATTTTCGCCGCATTTGCGCTTCTGTGAATTGGCACAATCCGTTGTTGTACCGAATCGAACCAGAAACGCCCGCAATCAAAAGCGGACGGGTTTTGCCATTTTTTCCCACAACCAAAAGCCTTTTATCCATTGTTACCCGAAATCCCACGTAATCCGCGCCCGTCCGCCCGCTCATGTCAAAAATCGTGCGCTCTTCGCGAAAAACAGGATGCGCTCCATGCGCAGACGGAACTTTGTGATAAATCGGATAATCATTCAAATTGTGATTTCCAAAAACAAAATACGTTGGCTTGTTGAGAGATGAAACTATAAAGTCAATATATTCTGAAGGCAAGTCTCCAGCGCAAAGTACCAAGTCGATGTCATTAAACCGCTCTTTTGCTTTTGTGCTGTAAACGAGCGGGTCGATTTGGTCTGAAACGCACAGGATTTTCATTGACCTTTGCCTCCGTGAGTGAAAAACTCGATTTTTGCTAAAGTCTAATTTTCTAAACTCCAGCCTTGTCAAGAATGCTTTCGAGTTTTTCCTTTCCGATTAACTCTATCGGACGATTTTCCGCAAAACCTGTTGCCGCACTTGTAAAACCAGAACTCGTAAGGACAATCGCCTTTGCACAATTATGAGATTTTGCCCAATCAAGAACGCGCCTTATTTCTGAATCCGAAATCGGCTCTGTTTCGCGGTGAAAATCAAGCAAAAACAGTTGCTTCCTCACGCTCCGCCAGTCGTCGCCGTCTGAACCTTCTATCGCAAGAACCCGCACGCCCCAATGTTGCGCTTCCATTTTTTGCGCCGAAAATCCCATTCCTTTTAGAGCGACTTTTTTGCAAAGTTCTTCAAATTCCTGTGTAGAACACGTTAAAAACTCTTTAAGAGCGTCGTTTGTCTGTAAATCCTTGTATTCTGAAAGTTTCGCGCCAACGTCCCGAAACGAGCGATTTTTTTTGTAAATCGCCTGCCAATGCTCGATTGCTTTGTCCAAATTGCGTTGCTTTTCGTAACACGCTGCAAGAAAATAGTGCGCGTAAAGCGTTTCTTGCGCTCCCTCGTCTTTGCTTGCGCGAACCGCTTTGTCAAATTCCGCGATTGCGTTGTCCTCGGCTCCCGCACTCATGTAGCACGAACCGCGCTCAAGAAGCGCGCGTTGCTTAAATTCAGGGTCTCGAAGCGATTTTTCAAACGCTTTTACCGCACCAGAATAATCTTTCTGCTCTTTTAATATTTTTCCGAGGTAATAATAGGTTGACGCAGTTTCTGGACTAAGTTTTATCGCATAATCGATTTCTTTTTTTGCTTTATCGACTTGCTTTGTTCTAAAATAAGCCAAACCGCAAGCGGCATGCGCCTTTACGTGCTTTGGAGCCAATTGGATTGCCTTTTGATAAAATCCGAGAGATTGGTCGTAGCGGTTTTGCATTTCATACAATTTTCCTACTTGAAAATAATTTTCCGCAACGGCAGGCTCTAATTTTGTGAGAAGCAAAAATTCTTTGAGAGCGTCTTCTGTTTGATTGAATTTGATAAAAAGTTGAGCGAGTTGCTTTCGGAATTCCGCCTCTGGAATCTGTCCGTCAAAAATCGCCTTTTGATTTACGAATTTATATTCCATAAGGGCGAGTTCATTTTTTTTGTCTGCAAGATACGCTTTTCCTAGATAATAATGCGCGATAAAATCCCTTGGATTTTTTGCAATCATCGCCTTTGCTGCTTTTTGCGCCGCCGCATAACGCTGTTGCTTTATCAACTTCGCTATTGAACTTATTTGCTTTGGCTGAAAAACGCTTTTGAGCGCGAAAACCGCCAAAAAACAGATTCCTACTGCAAGGACGAGGATTATCACTATGTAAATCATTGTGTCGATTTCCTCCAAAAACGGTCGCACAATTTTTTCGCACTGAAAGTTAAGATTCTTTAGACTATAATTTTTCAAGTTCTCTGTCAAATACGCAAATGGTGGACTTTGCGAGGAAAATCTGTTACATAAAACGAAACTTGTTCATTGCGTTTTGTCGAGTAAATCAAATATTCGGCATTTATTGCCGAAAATAAAAGGAAATGTCCGTGAAACAACGAACTCAATGGAGCGAAAAATTCATGCCGAACGTACAGAAACTGCGCCTCGTAATGAGCAAAATAATTCCCGCATTTTTTCTTGCGTCTGTCTTTTTGGGGCAGAGCGTTTTTTCCCAATCGATTTCAAAAGCGGAACTTCGCAGAATTGAAAAAGAGCGAGCGGAAGCGAGAAGCCGCGCAGAACGCGCTGATGAGTTTGACGAGGCGGTTGACGTTTTTAGAATGAATCGAGCGGAAGAAGCCGTGCCACTTTTTGAGTCTTTTTTGGGAGAAACGGACGATTTTCCGCAAGTTTTTGTCTATCTTTCGGTTGCATATTACCAAATTGGCGAGTTCCAAAAAGCGATTGACATCGCCGAAGAAGGCTTAAAAAAAGAAGAACCAAAAGAAAACGAAAAAGTCCTTTTGTTTAATGCGGGAAATGCCGCTTACGCGCTCGGAAATTACGTGAAAGCGGATTATTATTACGATGCCTCGCTAAAATCCGATGAAAATTATGCTCCAGCCACATTGAATCGTGCAAATACGCAACTCCGCCGAGACCAACTTCCAGAGGCTCGTGCAAATTACGTTCGATATTTGGAATTAAAACCCGAAACGCTTCAGCGACCCGAAATCGAAAAAATGATTCGACTTTTGGACGAAGAAATCGCGTTTAGAGCAAAGAATGGACCTGAATTGGTGGAGTCTTTTGGTTCAAGAAGCGACGACGGAAGTGGTGGAAAAACTGAAGCGGTGAGCGACGCGGAAGTTTCTGCGCCCGCGCTCCCAGTCGCAGAAAAAATCGACGATGGGGAAATTTTGGGAAGCGACACATCCGTCGCCCCCGCGTTGCCGAGAGAATCGCGAAGTACAAGCGGAGAGCGCGTTGGCGGCGGAAGTGAAACTGCGCCCGCGCTTCCGAGGGAATCGCGAAGCACAAGCGGCGAACGAGTTGGCGGCGGAAGCGAAACTGCGCCCGCGCTTCCGAGGGAATCGCGAAGTTCGAGTGGCGAGCGAGTCGGCGGAGGAAGCGAAACTGCGCCCGCGCTTCCGAGAGAATCGCGAAGCACAAGCGGCGAGCGGGTCGGCGGCGGAAGCGAATCCGCACCCGCGTTGCCGAGAGAATCGCGAAGTTCGAGCGGCGAACGAGTCGGCGGCGGAAATGAAACTGCCCCCGCGCTTCCGAGAGAATCGCGAAGTTCGAGTGGCGAGCGAGTCGGAGGCGGAAGCGAAACCGCGCCCGCGCTTCCAAGAGAATCGCGAAGCACAAGTGGCGAGCGAGTCGGAGGCGGAAGCGAAACTGCCCCCGCGTTACCGAAAGAATCGCGAAGTTCGAGTGGCGAGCGAGTCGGAGGCGGAAGCGAAACCGCGCCCGCGCTTCCAAGAGAATCGCGAAGCACAAGTGGCGAGCGAGTCGGAGGCGGAAGCGAAACTGCCCCCGCGTTACCGAAAGAATCGCGAAGTTCGAGTGGCGAGCGAGTCGGCGGAGGAAGCGAATCCGCGCCCGCGCTCCCGAGAGAATCGCGAAGCGCAAACGGCGAGCGCGTTGGCGGCGGAAGCGAAAGTGCGCCCGCGCTTCCGAGGGAATCGCGAAGTTCAAGTGGCGAGCGGGTCGGTGGCGGAAGCGAAAGTGCGCCCGCGCTTCCGAGGGAATCGCGAAGTTCAAGTGGCGAGCGAGTCGGCGGCGGAAGCGAAACCGCGCCAGCGCTCCCGAGGGAATCGCGAAGCACAAGCGGTGAGCGCGTGGGAGGCGGAAGCGAAACTGTGCCTGCGCTTCCGAGGGAATCGCGAAGTTCGAGCGGCGAACGCGTTAGTGGCTCTGCGCCTGAAGTTCCCGAAGAAAAAAAGGAAGAAGTCAAAAGCGAACGGATTTCTGCGCCGACTCCTCCAAATGTGGAGGAAGAAAAAAATCAAGAAGAGCCTGTGCCAGAAACGCCCTATATTGACGCAAAATAAGTTGAATATATGGTGGTGTTACAGAAAGTATGCTGGGAGCGGTGGTTTCGACAAGCTCAACCACCGCATATTGCTTACAGGTCAGCATACATTTTGTAACATCTCCGAATATATTACAAGCGGTGGCTTGAAGGTTTCAAAACCACCGCTGCCTTTTTATTGGCATTTCGATAAACTCAACCAACGTAGTTGGAGCATACATTCAGTAAATCTATCAGTTTTTATTCTGTGCGGCGTACTTTTTCGTAGAGCCAAGCGCGGGAAAGCGTGAAAAAGACGGGGCGACCGTGCGGGCAATGCGGGTCTGGAAGCAAAAACGCTTTTTCGGAAAGTTCTTTTGCAAACTCGTCGCTGATTGGCGTTCCTGCCATAACCGCTTTTCGGCACGCCGCACTCGCGCACGCTCGGTATAGTATGTTTCTAGTTCCTTCTTCATTTTTTGAAGAAAGCAGCGCATTCTTAAAATCCTCTTGAGAGCCTGTCCATTTTTCACTCACCGTGTTGAACTCAAATTCGCCGTCTCCGATTTTTCTTCCAGAAAATCCTACTTCGGAAAGCGATTGCAATGCGCTTCCAATCGCTGCTTCCGTTTCTTCGTCGTCGGTTTGAATTTTGTACGGAATCAAAAGCGGCTCTGCATTTTTGCTAGAAAGAGCGGCAGAAAAAATCTCGTCAAAAAGCAAGCGTTCATGGACTGCGTGCTGGTCGATTACAAAAAGGCTGTCGTTTTTTTCTGCCAAAATAAACGTTTCCATGGTGCGTCCAACGTATCGAATCGCGCCGTTTTTTTTGGTTTCGAGATTTTTTGTTTCTTTTCCAAAATCAAAATTCAAAAACCGCGAAAGCGATTTATTTTTGATTCCAATCGAATTTGGCTCAGATATTATTCTTTTTCCAAAATCAAAATCCGTTTTGTAGAGCGTTTTTTTCTCGATTTCTTTTGATTTTGCTTTTTCAAAAACCGAAGGAGAAAAATCCGCTTCTTCAAAATCGCCTTTTGAAACAGAAATTGACGCTACGGAGCGCAAAAACGAGCGAATGTTTGAACTCACCGCGTGATGAAGCGGGGCGGGGTCTTTGAATTTTATTTCTCGCTTTGCTGGGTGAATGTTGAAGTCCACCAAAGCGGGAGAAACGTGCGCAAAAAGAGCGGCTACGGGGTGCGTTCCATTTGGAAAAAAACCTTGACAGCCGTATTCAATCGCTTGCATGAGTGAAAAATCAGTTACGCGCCGCCCGTTCACGTAAATGAAAATCTGCCGTCTGTCGTTTCTCCGAATTGAAGGGTCGCCTAACACAATCGAAAACGAAAATGTCGTTTTTCCGTCGGCTTCCGTGCCGCTTCCTTGGATTTCGTTCAAAAGTGCCGTTTGTTCAAAAGAAAATTCAAGCGCGCGCGCAAATCTTGCTGAAAGCGATTTTGCCTTTGGAAGCGAAAGCCGCTCTTGAGAATCCACAAAAAACTGAAAAGAAACGTTCGGAAGTGGAAGGGCTTTTTCAACGAACGTTTCGCGGCATTGCATCGTTTCGCTCGCGTTTTTTTTCAAAAATCGCCTTCGGGCAGGAAAATCCGAAAAAAGATTGTTGCTTTCAACGCGCGTTCCGATTCCATTTTGAAACAAAGGAACGCGCGTGATTTTTCTGCCATTTTGATTTGAAACGGAAAGTCGTTCATTTTTGCTCGTAACAAAAAGTTCAGAAACCGCCGCGATTGACGCGAGTGCTTCGCCTCTAAATCCAAGCGTTGTAAGAAAATCCAAATCGTCCGCTTCGATTATTTTGCTCGTTGCGTGAGGAAACGCGCAATGCTCCAAATCGTCGTGCGTCATTCCAGAACCGTTGTCAATCACGCTTACGCGCTTAATGCCGCCCGCTTCAATTTCAACGAGAATTTCATCTGCGTCGCTATCCACGGCGTTATCCATAAGTTCACGCACGACCGACGCGGGTTTTTCTATGACTTCGCCAGCAGCAATTCGGCGCGCAACGTCTTCCCTCAAAATCCGCACGGCTCTTCGCGGCTTTTCAGCCATGTATGCGAAGCCCCTCCTCTGGCGCGTCCGTTTGCGCAAAAAGGTCTAACTCCGCTTTTGCGCCTTTTTTTCCCGCTTCCAATTCTTCAAGCGGGCTGTTCAAAAGAATCTGGACTTTTCCTTCGATTTTTTCGAGTTCGCTTTCGAGTTCTTTTGCGAGTTTTATGCCTTCTTCAAAAGACAAAAGCGCGTCTTCGATTCCGATGTCTTTTTCGCGGATTTTTTCCGAAATGCTTTCGAGTTTTTTCAGTCGTTCTTCAAACGATTCTGTGTTTTTTTCTTTTTCCTTTGATTTTCGCATTTTTTTTCCTCCGATTTTTGATTTTTCTGTTTTGAACAAGTTTATTTTGTTCGCTCTGCGTTGAGTTTTCCGTCCATTAGCGTGATTTCGATTTTTTCGCCAAAAGAAACGTCGCTTTGTTTTCGCACAATGTTTCCGTCCGCCTTACGAACAACGGCGTATCCGCGAGACAAAATCGAGTTGGGGCTTGAGTCTTCAATCGTTTGCGCCGCTTTTTCGATTTTTGTGCGCGTGTTAAAAAGGATTTTTTTCATGCTCTCTTCGATTTCTTTTTTTGAAAGCGAGATTTTTGCAGAAAGCGGAATCGAAATCGACGAAAATCGCATTTCGAGCGTGCTTGAATCAAAGGCTTTAAGAGAAAGCCGCATCGTATGTATGAGATTTTCGATTTTGGAAAGCAGCGCGTTTTGAAGAAAGTCGATTTCTTCAAGGATTTCTGCTTTTTGCGGAAAAACGAGTTCTGCCGCCGCGCTTGGCGTAGGCGCGCGCACGTCCGCAGCGTAATCTGAAAGTGCCCAATCTATTTCGTGCCCGACTGCGCTCACCGTGGGAATTTTTGATTCAGAAATTGCGCGAACAACGTTTTCTTCGCTAAACGGAAGCAAATCTTCAAGCGAGCCGCCACCTCGCCCAATAATCAAAACGTCGCAAAGCGAAAATGCGTTTGCGGTTTTTATTTGCTTTGCGATTGATTTTGCCGCCTCTTCTCCTTGAACCAAAGCGGGAAGAATAATGACGTTTACGTTTTGATTTCGTCGCCGCGCAATTTGCAAAATATCTCTGACCGCCGCTCCCGTGGGGCTTGTTATAATGCCAACCGTGCGCGGAAACTCTGGAAGCGGCTTTTTTTTGTCTGGAGCAAAAACGCCTTCCTCCGCGAGTTTTTGCTTTCGCTCTTCGATTATTTTGAGAATATCGCCTTCGCCTGCGATTTTTAGATTTTTTATGACAATTTGATAGCGACCTTGCGGCGCGTACACTTGAATCGCGCCTTCCGCCTGAACTTTTAGCCCGTCTTTGAGAGAAAACGAAAGACTCGCCGCTTTTGAGCGAAACATCACCGCGCCAATTTGCGCTCCCGCGTCTTTGAGCGTAAAGTAAAGATGTCCGTTTGTGGCGGGGCGAAAATTGGAAACTTCGCCTTCAACGACAATCGTTTGGAGATTTTTTTCGATGAGTTTTTTTACAATTTCAGTAACTTCGCTTACAGAATACGCGGGATTTTTTTCTTCCATGAGCAAAAATCGTATCAAAAAAATCAAGAAAAATCGACTAGAAATAAGCGTTCGTAAAAAAGTTGTTCGGAAACTAACCGAGTTTCCGAACAAGTCAAAGAATTCGAGTCGGAAAACCGAAAATAAAGAAATATGGAAACAATTTCTATTTTGTTCGCGCCTTTCGCGCTTTTTGATGACGAATTCGTCAAAACGGCAAAACGGTCACTTTCTTGGGCTTTTAAGCACGGCGAGCGCGTATTTATTTTTTCTTGCAAAGAAAATCCTTTGGAACTTTTTGAGGGCGCAACCGTAATTTTTGATGATTTTTGGGACGCTCAAAAAATCGCTTTTGAAATTTCTCAAGCGTGTAAAAAAAGCGGAGCGACAACGGCGATTTTTTCTTGGATTGACCTTCCGTTTTTGAACGATTCGCTCACGCAAGAACTGCTTTGCACGCACGCAGAATGTGCAGCAGAATATACGTTTGCGGACGGGTATCCTTACGGACTCTCTCCAGAAATCATTGATGGGGGAGCGGCTGCGATTCTTTCTGAAATTGCGCGTGAAAAAAACATTCCTGCAACAAGAAGTGCGCTTATGAGCATAATGAAAGGCGACATCAATTCGTTTGAAATTGAAACGGTGCTTTCTGGCACTGATTTTAGGCAGTTGCGCTTGTCTTTTTGTCTTTCAGAACCTGGTTCAAAAATTGCGTGCCACCGCCTTGCGCCACTTTTGAGCGGAAACGAAGACGCGGAAACGATTTCAAAAATCGCTTCTTCGACTCCGCTCGTTTTGCGAACGATTCCGTATTGCGTTGACGTTCAGATTTTTCCAAAAGGTCATCACAAAACGATTTATTGCCCAGAAAAATACGGCGTTGATTTTTCGGATTTTAGCGCAATGAGCGTTTTGGATTTTGAGAAAATTCTCGATTCCGTTTTGAGCGTAAATCCGTTGGCAACGATTTCGCCGTCTCTTTTTGGAGAGCCGCTTTTGCATCCTGATTTTTTGAAAATCGCGGAAAGCGTTGTTTCGCGCGGTTTTCATCTTGTGATTGAAACAGACGGAATCGAAGTTACGACCGATTTGGCGCAAAAACTTTCGTCGCTTCCAAACGCAAAAGAAAAAATCGACTTTATCGTACATCTCGATGCGTTTACGAAAGAAATGTATAGTTTAGTTCGGGGCGGAACTTCTGTGGATTTTGAAAAGGCGGTTCAAGCGGTAAAAATCCTTTCAGATTTTTTCCCTGAGCGCGTGTATCCGCAATTTGTTCGTATGAACGAAAACGAAAGCGAATTGGAATCGTTTTATCGATTTTGGCACGAAAAATCGAATCCGTCGCTTGGAAACGTGATAATCAGAAAATTTGATTCTCTGTGCGCGTTGATTCAAGACAAAAAACCTGCCGACCTTTCGCCGCTCGTTCGGTTTCCGTGCTGGCATCAGCGGCGCGATATGGCGATTTTGGCGGACGGTTCTGTTCCGCTTTGTCGCTCGGCGGTTCGCTCTCGGATTTTGGGAAATGCGTTGAGCGAAGGCGTTTGTGAAGTCTGGAACGCGGGAAATGAAGCGTTTGTTGAGCATTGTAAGGCAAAAAAGAGCGAAGATTTTTCTGGAATAAACGGTGCGTGTGGAGGCTGTGATGAATTCTATACCTTCAGTTTTTAATCAGCGAGAAATTAGTCGCTCGATAATCGGCGGAGAAGAAAACTGCCCGAATGTGCGCATGGATTGTTCGGCGGTTCTTTTGAATCGCAGATGGAGTCCAGGGCGAGAAAAAACGCTTTTTACGCTTCTTGGCATGGGATTTAAGCGCGTGATTTCAATGGAATTGAATCCTGACAATTACGGAATCGAGGACGCGAGTCGGAGATTTACGTCGGTGAAATTTATCATTCCGCTTGAAAGCGTAACCGATGGCGACCTTGTAAACATTGCGGCAAGCGAAATCGACACTCCGTATTTTTTGGTTCTTCGAGATACGCTCGACATTCAGCAAGGTTTTCTTTCGCCACAACTGTTTGGAAGTCTTACAAAAAACGAGCCTTATTGCGTTTCTCCTCGTCTTACGCTCCAAGGCGGCGTTTCGTTTCCAATCGTTTTTAGTCCCTCTTCAAGAAAATCACGTTTTTTTGTGGATTCCACAGCAAAAATCGTTGACGGCATCTCAACTCTCTATCCGTTTGACGGAATCGCGTTGTTTAATCGGCAAAAATTCATTCGACTCGGCGGCTACGATTACACGATGGAAAGTTCGTATTGGCAAACGCTCGACCTTTCGTTTCGCTCGTGGCTTTGGGGCGAAAAAACGGTGATTTCGGCGGCGTTTGCGTGTTCTTACGGTTCGGAGCGAGCGGACGAAATTAGCACGGCAAGTCAATATTCAAATCGATTTTTTTTGAAAAATCTCGCGCCGATTTTTGTTCGTGACCACGGCGAACTTCCGAGCGGCGCGTTTTGGCGTTTTTTGCCGCGTTCTTCGTGCGGATTTTTTGAGGCGGTGAATCAATTTCGAGATGCAAAACGGTGGGTAAAAGAAAATCGCTATCGCTTTCGGCTCGATTCCGTTTCGCTCGTTGAAAAATGGGGCGGATAAAAAGTCTACGCGTTTGAGCGCGTCAAAAACGCAAGCGACCGTTTTGAAAAATCCTCGCGTTCGTTAAATCTGTCTAGTTGTGAAAAACGAAAAAAAGCGGAAAAATAAAAGCGGATGGAGGGGATTTTATGAAGACAATTGTTGCGGTGCAGTGCCGCTTGTCTTCCACAAGACTTCCTAGAAAGGCGTTAAAAGACCTTGGCGGAAAAAGCGTGCTCGATTGGACGCTGTGCGCGATGAAGCGCGTAAAAGCCGACGGATATTTTGTGGCAACCGACGAAAAAAGTGCAGAAGCACTTGAACAAATCGCAAAGCGAAACGGTTTTGAAATTTTTGTAGGTCCTCTTGAGGACGTTCTTGAAAGATTTTGCCTTTTAATCGAAAAAACGGGCGCAGACGCGGTTGTGCGAGCGACTGCCGACAATCCTTTTTTGTTTTATGAAGCGGCAAATGCCCTGATTGAACAATACGTCCGAAGAACAGAAACAGGAAAATGCGATTACGCCACGTTTATGGGGCTTCCGCATGGAAGCGGCGTTGAGATTTTGAATGCTCATTCGCTTTTGGAAGCAAAAAAACTCACCGATTCCCCGTTTGACCACGAACACGTAGGACCTGCTCTCTACAATCACAGCGATAGATTTGCTTGCGCGATGATTCCTTCTCCCGCAGAATGGAATTTTCCTTCTTTGAGAACGACGATAGACACGCCACTTGATTACAGAAAAGCCCTCGCGCTTGTTCGATTTCTTTCTGCAAAAAACGCGCTCATGCCGTATTCTGCAAAAGAAATCGTTGAAGCGGTGCAAAGCCCAGACGTTTCTTCGCTCGTTTTGTGCGTTCCGTGCGTAAAAAAAGGGCGTGGAACGGGGCATTTGCGCCGTTGTCTTTCGGTTGCGTGTCAAATTGGAGCGGACATTTTTATTCCAGAGGACGCGGGTCTTTTGGAAGCGGATTCTTTGATTCAAGAAGCAAAAGAAAAAGGGCTTTCCGATTGGCAAATCGTTCGCGCTCTTTCAGATGTTGAACATTCAGAAAACTGCGCGGGCGGTTATTCGCTCATTTTAACCGATGCTTTTTCGCTTGAACGCCCGCTCGCGCAAAAACTGTCGCGCATGGCTCCCGTTGTGGCAATCGACGAAGGCTCGCTCAACACGGATTTTTGCGATTGCCTTCTTGACATTATTCCGTCTTACGGAATCGAGCGACCTGCGAATATTTCAAATCCTGCTTTTGTGCCGCTTCCAAAAAACGTTCGAGAAAAAGCGCGTCCTAAAAATTCGTCGGAAATTCGTTCGGTTTTGATTTCGTTTGGAGGAGAAGACCCTGCGGATTTAGTTGTTCCCGCCGCTTGCGCGTTTGCCTCTGCGTCGGAAAATCAAAACGAAAATCGAAAAATCACCGCGATTACGACGCACGTTGAAAATGCCGAAAAGCGAATTCCTGAAAAACTCCGCAAAAAAATCGAATTTTTGCCACCGATTCAAAACTTAAAAGAAAAATTGTTTGAATTTGATTTGGTTGTAACGCATTACGGATTTACGGCTTTTGAGGCTCTTGCCGCAGGGTGCGCCGTGCTTTTGATTGGAACGACGGCTCTTCACACGAATCTTGCAAAAAAATACGGATTTTTGATTTTAGAAAAGCAAGAATTGCTTCCGTCCAAAATCGAAGAAACGTTGAAAACGATTTCCGCGCTCTATCCGTCTTCGCCGCTTAATGCAAAAGAGCGTTCTGAAAAAAATGCCGAAAATCGAACGCTCGGTTCTTTTGTTCGCGCGCTTTCAAAAGGTCGGCGTTTTTTGTGTCCCATTTGTGCGCGTGAAGATTCGTTTTCTTCTCCCGACCCGATTGTTGCAAGAACATCAAGGCATACATTTAGAAGATGTGCATCATGCGGGATTTTATATATGTCGTGGACATTTGATGAAGAAGATACAAAATACGATGAAGCGTATTTTTTTGAGGATTACAAAAAACAGTACGGAAAAACGTATCTCGATGATTTTCAGCAAATAAAAGGACAATGTGTGCGCAGAACGGGAATGGTTGACATGATTTTTAGGAAAATGCACAGAAAATCTGTTACGCCAACAACGCTTGATGTGGGCTGCGCCTTTGGTCCGTATCTTGACGCGGCAAATGATTCTGGTTGGCAAGTTTTTGGTACTGACGCAAGTGTACAGGCGGTAGATTATGTTAGAAATACGTTGCATTATCCTGCCGCGCTTTCAAAATTTCCTGCATTTGACCCAATGAGTCTTTTTGGAGTAAAGCAATTTGATGCCGTAACAATGTGGTATGTCATTGAGCATTTTCAAAATCTCGATTCCGTTTTGCGCACCGTTTCAAAAATTGTAAAAACGGGCGGTGTGTTTGCATTTTCCACGCCGAGCGCGTCTGGCGTTTCTGGTCGTTTTAATTCAAAAAAATTTTTTGAGTCGTCGCCTGCTGACCATTATACGCTTTGGGAACCAAAACGAGCGAGTTCGATATTAAAAAAATACGGTTTTAAACTTATAAAAACGGTGTCTACAGGTCATCATCCTGAGCGATTTCCTGCTTTTTCCAACGAAATGTCAAAAGAAAGTCAAAATCCAAAATCGTTCAAAATGTCGTTTTATCGTGCGTTGAGTCACACGTTTTCTCTCGGAGATACGTTTGAAGCGTATTGCGTCAAGGAAAAAGATGTCTAGTTGTTTTTGAATTTGAAGAATGGAGGGGAACATTAAAAAATGAAAAAGATTTTAATACTCGGAGCGGGTTTAATGCAAAAACCTGCGATTCTTGCAGCAAAAAAACTGGGCGTTGAAAGCGTTGTTGTTGACGCAAATCCTAATGCTTTGTGTGCGCCAATGGCTGACCGCTTTGAGCCGATTGATTTAAAAGACCGCGAGGCTTTGGTAAAATTGGCGCGGTCTTTGGGTGGCGATTTATCTGGCGTTTTTACGGCTGGAACTGATTTTTCTTCAAGCGTGTCTTACGTTGCAGAAAAACTTGGACTTTCAGCGCATCCGTTTCAAAGTGCGCTCAATGCAAGCGACAAAGTTCGTATGCGAACGTGTTTCAAGAAAAAAAACGTTCCGAGTCCTCATTTTAAGGAAGTTTCCCGCTCTGAAATCGATTCATTTTGCAAAGAATCTTCTGTGGGCGGCGGGCATTTTCCGCTTGTTGTAAAACCGTGCGACAATATGGGTGGCAGAGGTTGCCGACTTGTTCGCACAAAAGATGAATTGTTTTCGGCTCTTTCTTTGGCGGTCAAAAATTCTCGGACTGCGCGTGCGATTTGCGAAGATTTTATGGAAGGCGACGAGTATTCGATTGACGCGATTGTTTTTGATGGAACGCTTACGATTACGGGATTCGCGGACAGGCACGTTTATTTTCCGCCGTATTTTATAGAAATGGGACACTCGCTTCCTTCAAAGGTTTCTGAAAAAATCAAAAACGAACTTATTGCCACGTTTGCGCTTGGAATCAAGGCTCTCGGATTAAATCGAGGAGTTGCAAAAGCAGATATAAAGTATACAAAAAACGGTCCAATGATTGGAGAAATCGCCGCGCGACTTTCTGGCGGATACATGAGCGGTTGGACTTTTCCGTATGCGAGCGGAATCGATTTGACTTGTGAAGCGATGAAAATCGCGCTGAATCTTCCTCCAGATGAAATTATTTCAAAGCGCGAGAGCATTCCGTGGCAACCGCATGAGTCGGTTTTGGGAGCGGAAAGTCCGTTCAAAATCTACGAAATCAAAACGAATCTGTTTAGCGCGGAGCGTGCGTGGATTTCGATTCCTGGGAAAATAAAAAGCATTGAGGGACTCGATTTAGCGCGCACGGCTTACGGAGTTCGCGACGTGCTTCCACGGGCAAAAGAAGGCGATGAAGTCGATTTTCCAAGAAACAACGTTGAAAAATGCGGAAACATTATCGCCGTGGCGTTAAGTCGCGAAGAGGCAAAAAAAGGCGCGGAAGAAGCCGTTTCAAGAGTCGTTTTGCGGCTTTGTCCAAAAAATGCTCAAACCGAACGGTTTTTGCATTTTCAAAAAAACGCCGACGAAGACGATTTTCCGCCTTGTGCGTTTGACATTTCTGAAGAAGAACCGTGTCCTTTCCCAGAAACGGTGCTTTCATCTCACGAAATTGCGCCTTTTATTCCAGAGCAGTTGGGTTCAAAAGTGGATTGGAATCACCGTTCGCTCAAAAAATCCGCAGAACTTTTTGATTCTCTTGCAAAAAATCACGGCGAACTTTCTGGAAAAAAATTGTGGACTGCCCTCATTCGTGGCGGGCTTCAAGGCGCACTCTACGTTTCAGATTCGGAGGAATAGCGTGCGAATCAAACGGAAACTGCTTTTTTTTCTGTTCGTTTTTCTTTTTTTTGCACCCCAGACGTTTGCGGCTTCAAAAGTGAATTTGCTTTCTGAGTCGGCTCGGCTCGGCATTTCCGTTTTTTGGGATTCTCTTTCGGAAAGCGGAATGCTTGAAAAGTCGGGGCATCAAATTTCGTTTCGAGTTGACGACCCGTTTGTTTTGCGGGATTTTAAGCATCTTTTTTTGTCCGACGCGCCAGAATTAAAAGACGGTTCGCTTTTGGTAACAAAAAAATTTATAGAAGACGCAGATTCGTTTTTTAGAAAAGACGAGTCGAATGACGCGCTTTACCGAATCGGTGCGATTTTGATAGACGCGGGGCATGGCGGAAAAGACCCCGGCGCGTGGGCGGAACACAAAATAAACGGAAAAAGCACAAAAGTGCTTGAAAAAGACGTAAATCTTGCGTGCGCAAAACTTTTGTATTCGAGGCTCAAAAAAGCGTATCCCGACAAAAAAATCTTAATGACGCGCTCAACTGACAAATATCTTTCGCTTGACGAGCGCACGGAAATCGCGAATTCGGTAAAACTTAAAGAACACGAGGCAATTCTTTTTGTGTCCGTTCACGCAAATTCGCACAAAAACAAAGACGTAAACGGTTTTGAAGTGTGGTATCTTTCGCCAGAATATCGTCGGTCGGTTCTTGATAAAAACAGCGTTGAAGACCCCGCGCTTTTTCCAATTATGAACGTTTTGATGGAAGAAGAGTTTACGATGGAGAGCATTTTGATGGCAAAATTCATCTCCGACGGAATCGCCGCTCAAGTTGGCTCTCTTTCTCAAAATCGAAAAATAAAATCCGACGAGTTTTTTGTTGTCAGAAATTCAAAAATGCCAGCCGTTTTGGTTGAACTCGGTTTTGTTACAAATCCTGACGAGGCGGCGAGGCTTATCGATAATTCCTACTTGCAGAAGCTTTCTCTCGGAATATATAATGGGATTTCCGCGTTTGTTGCGCATTTTGAGCGTTCGCGCGGTTTTACAGACATAAAATAAAGGCAAAAAAATGCAAAAAATTATCTTGCGTTCCGTTTTTTTGATTCTTTTTTCTTTTCTTTTGAGTTCGTGTTCGGAGGAAAAAAAATACACGTTTCGTTTTCCAAAAATCGGCATTTCTTCCGAGCGAGAGAGCGAAAAAATCGTTTCTGAAATTCGATTTTTGCCAATCATTCCGTCGCAGGGCGAAATTCGCCTTTTTGTGGACGAACTTGTGTTAGGTCCTCAAACTCCGCGACTTAGACCGCTTTTTTCGCTTGGAACGAGTGTTGAATTTTGCTTTCTTTTTGAGAGCGATGAAAAAAATGTTTTGTACGTTGGACTTTCCGAAAAAGCCATTGGCGAAGAAGGTTCTTCGTGCGATATTCAGCGTGGAATTTCTCTTTTTTGTCAAAATATTCGCACAAATTTCAAAAATATAGAAGAAATTGTGTTATTTATCGGCGGTATCGTTGTTAATGAATACCAAAATTAAAAAAAAACCGTTGACAAAAAAGGGGAGTTCATAGATACTTTAGAGCATACAAGGCTACATCAACAAGAAGTTAAAGGAGCTTCGGAATGAAGAAAACGTTAGTTTTATCAGCAGCGGCGATGATGCTCGTTGGAGCAAATTCTTTCGCCAAAGAGTCAACTCTCATCGACTTCTCTCTGCTCGATGCCGACATCCATGTTAAGATGTCTGAAAATGACGAGAGCAGCGAACCAAATGAGAACAAGCGCACGGTTATGGATTACAGCATCGCAGCAGGTGCTACCTATGACCAGGAGCAGAAGTCTTTGATGAAGACCTCTCTCTATATGGCAGAGTGGGAGGTTGAACTTAACAGTTCAGCACGCAATGTGAATGCTCTCGCGCTTTCACAGGTTGTTGCGGCTCCTGTTCGCGACAGCGCAAAAGTGCCTTTCGCTGGACAGAAAGTCATGGGTGTTCGCGTCGTGTTCCCAACAGGTGCATCTAACGCAAATGCAAAAATCGTTCCTCCGTTCTCAATTCCAGCGTATGCTGAACTTGCTACGGCTGACGACAACGGCGACCGCCAGGAACCAACCGACGAGGAGAAAGCATCAGGACGCACTCTTTTTGAGGCGGATTCTGAGGATACCCCCGCTTACGGTGTCGTTAAGAACGTTGGCACAATCAAATCAATCGCTGTTACCACAATGGGTATGAACTTCCCACACGGACTCTACGTTCTCCTTGGAGATACCGACGGAAATCATCGCCGCTACTTCATGGGATACCTCGGATTCGACGGTTGGAAAACACTTACTTGGAACAACCCAGAGTACATCTCTGAGGTTCGCACTCGCGAGATTCGCGTGTACCCGATTTATCCTCGCGGACTTCCATTTGTGAAGTTTGAAGGATTCCAGATTACTCGCGACGCTGCTCACATCGGCGATGACTTCATTGGTTATTTCAAAGATGTCAAAATCATCTACGACAAAGCAGAACTCACGACCGAGCGTGACATTGCTGACGAAGACCTTTGGGGAATCGTTACTCGCAAAGAGAAGGCTCGCCAGAATGCTGAGATGACCAAGTTCGGCAACAAGCAGGTTGTTCGCTATCTTGAGCGCAGTAAGCAGGCTACTGAGGCAACTTTCACCTCAAGCCTCAACGCGGATTCTGATTCTAACGCTCAGTCAAATGGCGGCGCAGCAGCGGATTCAGACGCAAAATAAGCAAAGATTTTGCAACAGGAGTCGTGAAAGCGACTTCTGTAAAAATCAAAGCACCCTTTTTAGGGTGCTTATTTTTTTATAAAATTGCTTTTACAGAGATTCAATGCTAACATAATTGTATGAAACTCAGCATAAATTCATTACCAAATAAAAATGACATTAGAAATACATACGAATCTTATTCGCCAATTCTTTCAAAAATACTCGTGAATATAGAAAATCGGTTGCGCCAAACAATTCATCTTGCGTCAATGCCAACGTATAAATCAAGGGTAAAATCTTTTGGCAGTTATTACCGAAAAGTGTTGCGCTTAAAAGCGTCCGAGGCGGAAAAAACGAATTTTGTTCCGCTTACCGACATGATGGGAATTCGTGTGATTTGCGCGTTTTTGGAAGATTTGAGCGAAGTCGAAAAGCAGGTCAAAAAGTATTTTGACGTTCGCGAGGTTGAGTACAAAGGCGCGGAGCAAAATTTTAGAGAGTTTGGATATGAGAGCGTTCACGTTTTAATCGCAATACCTCCAGAGTGTATGCCAAAGCCGTTGGAACTTCCGCTTCCAGAAAATATCGTTTGCGAAATTCAAATCCGCACGATTTTGCAAGATGCCTGGGCAGAAGTGGAGCACGAACTCGTTTATAAAACCGAATTTACGCCGTTTGATTTGCCGCTAAAGCGAAAACTTGCGTCAATGAATGCGAGTTTGAGCCTTGCTGACATCATTTTTCAAGAAATTCGCGATTATCAAAAAAAATTGCAAGGCGAGGTGGAGTCGAGACGGACGGCTTTTTACGAAAAGGCGGACGAATTGACGCTTTCTCAAGTTTCCCTTTTGCCTCCCCGCGAGGAACATAAGTCGCTCGCCCGCGCTTCTCCGTATGTTCATGGAACGATTGACGACATGATTTTGCAGGCGATTCAAGCGCATAACAATGGGGAATTAAAAAAAGCCGTGGAAATTTACACCGACATAATACATTCCGAGCCAACGCCGTCTGCGCCTGTTCTTGCGGTAATTCACAAGCATAGGGGTATGGCGTATTTTGCGGACAATGATTACGAGCGTGCGCTTGACGATTTTTGCAAAAGCGTTAAATACGACCCAGCGGCTTTTCGCTCGTATTATTACATTGGAATCGTTCAAAGCATTCGCGGAGAAAATGCAAGTGCCGTAGAGTCATTTTCGCGCTCGCTTGAATTGAACGGGTATCAGTCGCACGCGCATTTTAGGCGGGCAATTTCGTATTTTGAACTTGGAGAATACGAAAAATCGCTTTCAGACCTAAATGCCGCTCGCGCTCTTGGGCTTGACGAAAAAGAATGTCGCTCATTGAACGACAAACTCGTAAAAAAACTCGGAATGGGAATGTAAGGATAAACCGTGGTTGCTCAAGAATTGTTTTCTGTTGTCGCATTGCGCTCGTTTTGCGACCTTTCGCCAGCGTTTTTTGCCGCTTGCGCTTTTGATTCTGACGCTCGTTTGTCGAGTCCCATTTCGATTCAAAAAAATAGTGCGGAAATCGTTTTTGACGAAAACGTTGAAGCAATCGTTGTTGTGCGCCCGTTTCCGTATGAATCGAGCGAAAAAGATATGGAAATTGCCGCCGAATGTTCTGAGCGAGGAGTCGGTTTTGTCGTTCTTGATGAAAGTGTAAAAGAATGTATCGTTGTCGTTTCGTTTTCAAAAAAGGCGTTGGTGTCGCTTTCGAGCGACGAATGTGCTTCGATTTTGTCAAAAAACGGTCCACTTTCGCGCATTTTTGACGGTTACGAGGAGCGTCCTGGTCAAATCGCTCTCGTTCGTGATATTTCCGAAGCGTTCAACAATCTTTCGGTTGGTGTTTTTGAAGCGGGAACGGGAGTCGGAAAATCGTTTGCGTATTTAATTCCTTCGATTTTGTGGGCAAAGCGCAATCACGAAAAAGTCGTCATTTCAACGGGAACGATAAATCTTCAGCAACAACTTTTTGAAAAAGACATTCCGCTCGCCCAAAAAGTCGTTGGAGAAGATTTTTCTGCCGTAATCGTGAAGGGGAGGGCGAATTTTATTTGCCTTCGACGGCTTCACGAACTTTCTGAAGAGCGGGAACTTTTTTCAGAGGACACCGTTCAATTTGACAATCTTTTTTCTTTTGCACAAAAATCGTTGACTGGTTCAAAAAGTGACCTTTCGTTTAAGGTGCGCGAAGGTTTGTGGCAGCGCGTTTGTTCTGAATCCGACGCTTGTCTTGGAGTTAGATGCGAATTTTTTGACAAGTGCTTTGTGATGAAAATGCGGCGCAAAGCCTCCGAATCGGACATTCTCATCGTAAATCATCATCTTCTTTTTGCAGACATCGCTTCTCGCTTGGACGGAGCGGGCTTTTCTTCCGCTGCTGTCCTTCCGCCATACAAACGAATCGTTTTTGACGAAGCGCACGGAATCGAGCAGGCGGCTACGAGTTTTTTTAGTCTTTGTGCGCATCGATTTTCGATTTTTAAGCAGTTGAATCTTCTGTTCAAAAAAAATCGCACGAGCGCACACGGATTTTTGTTCACGCTTTCCGCGCTTTCTCAAGGCGAAGACAAAACGGCTCACGTTGAAATAATTATCGAAGAAATAAAAGAGCAATTCAAAAATCTCGAAGTGCTTGCAGATTCATTTTTGAAAAACAAAATGTCCGTAAGAATTTCCGATGAAAACGATTTGGAGTTCAAAGCCGTTTGCTCTCAAATGGAACTCGTTTGCAACAAACTTTCTTCTATTTGCTCTTTGATTCGCTCGATTATGGACAAAATCGACAGCGAGGATTTGGACGAAGCGGTCGTTTGGGAAGTTCGCGCGGTTTTGAAAAATCTTGATTCGTTCGTTTCTCTTTTTGCTTCTTTTTCCGAGCGAGAAAAATACCCCGATAAGGTTTTTTGGATTGAGCGAAAAAGGCTTTCTCAAAGTCTTTCTGAAAATGCGCTTCCGTTTTACATTCAGTTTTTTCAAACGCCACTTGACATTTCGTCTATGATGAACGAAGGCGTTTTTTCTCCAATGGACAGCGTTGTTTGCACGTCCGCGACGCTTTCGGTTGCGGGCGGATTTGATTTTTGGGAAAACAGAGTCGGCATTTCTTGCATTGACGAAAAAAACGTTGTGCGAAGTTCGGTTGCTTCTCCGTTTCCGTATAAAAAAAACGCGCTGTTGGCGATTCCTTCCGACGCGCCGTTTCCAGACCGCGAGGATTTTCAGGATTTTGTGGAAAAAGCACTGTGCTCGCTCGTAAAAAATGCGCGTGGACGCACGCTTGTGCTTTTTACGAGTTACGAAATGCTCAAAAAAACGGCGGAGGGCGTTTTGGATTTTGTCTGCAAAGCCGGCATAAAACTTTTGAAGCAAGGCGACGACGACCGATTTCGGCTTTTGAAGGAATTTTCGAGCAACGGCAAAAACGTGCTTTTTGCAACCGATTCATTTTGGGAAGGCGTTGATGTTCCTGGAAAAATGCTTTCGCAAGTCGTAATCGTAAAATTGCCGTTTTCTGTTCCAAGCGACCCCGTTTTTGCCGCGCGGAGCGAAATCGTCGAAAAAAATGGCGGAAATGCGTTTATGGAATTGTCTGTTCCAGAGGCGGTCATTCGTTTTCGGCAAGGTTTTGGTCGCTTGATTCGGCGGGGAGATGACAGAGGGGCGGTCGTTGTTCTTGACAGGCGGCTTATGGAAAAGCGGTACGGCACGATTTTTTTGCAAAGTCTTCCAAAAACTGCCGTCGCTTACAAAAATCTCGACCTTTTAATCAATGAAATCTCACATTATTTGTGAAAATCGCCTTGATTTTCCATGAGCATTTGTGCTTTTTCCAAAAACGAGTCTTCAATTAACTCGCCGTCATTTTTTTTGAGTTTTTTGAGAGTTTCGAGCGCGAGTTTTCCGTCCAAAATGAGCGTCGTGTAGCCGAGCGCACGTTTTTGCGTTGCAAATCGGTTTTCTATTCTTGAAACGCACAGAACTCCGTTTTGCGAAAAAATCTCGTCCATTTTTTCGTTTTCGATTGGAGGAAGCTTAAAATCGAGCGTTTTTTGCATATTTTTCGCGCTCGTTTTTCCGAGCGCAATGTCAAACAAAAGTTCCAAAACGCTTTTGTTCATGCTTGCTGCGTAACCGCTCGTCATTCCAGAAAGTCGCGGATTTATTTCAAGGACAGTCCATTCGTTTTCGCAAAAAACCAAATCAACTTGCGCGATTCCTTTTATCGAAAGAAAGGTGGCGAGTTTTTTCATGTCGGAATCGAGTTTTTCGCTTTTGAGAGAAACATCGGGACCAAATTTTACGCCTTGCTTTGGACTTGTAATTCCGTGCTTTGTTGTGGAAAACTCGACGGGCGGAAGAACCTCGTATTTTTCGGGCGTTCCGTGGATTTCAAGTCCAAATTGCCTTCCTTCAACGTATTCTTCTACGATTCTGTCCGAAGAATTGCGCCTTGAAAGCAAAAAATCCTTTGCTTCCAAAAACGTGTGTACAACGACCGTTCCAAACGAACTTAGTCCAACCGTGTCTTTTATCACAAGCGGATAGCGGAATTTTTCGATTTCTGAAAGCACAAACGAGCGGTAGACGTTTTCTTTTACGCCGCCTTTTGCGTGAGCGCACCAAAAAAGCCAGTGTTTAATCACAATCGAGCGTGCGCTTTTTATTCCAAGGAACGAAAGGACTTCTTTTGTGCGCGATTTATCAAAGCAATTGAGCGCGGAAAGTGCGGGTGCGGAAAATGCGCGAATCCCTTTTTGTTCAAGAATCGAGGCAATCATTCCGTCTTTAACGCAAAGCCAATCGAATGGGTCTGCCCAGGGAGAGGCTGAAATTGCGATGTCTGCGCCGAGTTTTTCGATTTCATTCGCAAAATCTTCTGCTGCAGAATGTGCTTCGTCCAAAATAACGTAGCCCACGCCACGCGCTTTTTCTTCGATTTCTCCGCGTTCGTCAAGGTCTAGCAAAAACGGCGCGGGCTTTTCTGCAACAACAAAAAACGAATGGTCTGGATTTTTTTCCAAAAGAGCGCGAAGACACGTAGAAGCGGAGGGGAGGCTTTTTGTGCAAAAACGCCGTGGGTCGTAATGATTTGAATATGAACTGAAAAAAACGATGTTCATTTTTGAGGCACAAAAAAACCGCACGATTTTGTCGGGCGGTTTTTTAGATTATTTGAAATCCTTTGGACGGCGTTCTTGTCGCTTGCATTTTGAACATTCAGCAAGATTTTTTAGTCTGCCGTTTTCGTACATTGTCTTCATGTTGATTTCGCCACCGCAATCAGGGCAAATGAATTTTTGTGTTGCAACTGTCGTTCGCGAGTTTTTACTGGCTCCAGCCATACGTTCCTCCGTTGTATTTGTCTTTGATTTTTGTCTCTTTTGAGATTTTTGTCGGGATGACAGGATTTGAACCTGCGACATCTTGGTCCCAAACCAAGCGCGCTACCAGCTGCGCTACATCCCGAAACGTTGGACGGTGAGGGACTCGAACCCCCGACAACCTGGGTGTAAACCAGGGACTCTACCAACTGAGCTAACCGTCCCTAAATGATTTTTTTATCATAGCGTAAAATCGTTTTTAGAGTCAAGAGCGTTGCGGCAAAATACATGAAAATCAAATAGGCTTTTTCAAACTCGAATTGACTAAGAACGCGCGATTTCGTTAGAATTATTGAGAAAATCATATAAAAACACTAGGAAAAATGGGGTAGAAAAATGACAGGCTCGCTTTCCGATAATTTGAGAGAAATCACGCTCGATATATTTTACGATTATGGCAAAGAACGCGCAATCGATAAACTGAATATTCACGACCATCCGAACAAGGACGCGGTAAACGCGCTCACCGAAAAACTCCTTCGCGTTGTTTACCCAGGCTATTATAAAAACACGGCATTCAAAGTGTTTTCGCCGCAAAACTCGCTTGCGCTGCTTTTGGAAGACATTACAATCAATCTCAAAAAGCAGATTATGACCGCTCTCAAATGCTATCATCCTGACGAGGAAATCCCGCAAGAAAAATTGTGTCGGTCGGCAGAAGAAATCACGCTCGATTTTTTGAAGCAAATCGTTCACGTTCGGGCGGACATTGACACGGACGTGCAGGCGGCTCTTGACGGCGACCCAGCGGCGGAAAACGCGGCAGAAATCATCGTCGCGTATCCAGGGCTTTTTGCGATTACGGTTTATCGGCTTTCGCACGTGCTTTATTCGCTTGGAGTTCCGCTTTTGCCACGTATTATGAGCGAATATGCTCACAGTCAAACGGGAATCGATATAAATCCCGGTGCAAAAATCGGCAGATATTTTTTTATTGACCACGGAACGGGAATCGTCATCGGAGAAACGTGCATCATCGGAGAACACGTGAAACTCTATCAAGGCGTAACGCTTGGAGCCCTTTCTACGCGAGCGGGGCGCGACCTTTGCGGAGTGAAGCGTCATCCGACAATCGAAGACGGCGTTACAATTTACTCTGGAGCGTCGATTTTGGGCGGAGACACTGTAATTGGCGCGGGAGCGATAATCGGAGGAAACGCATTTATCACAAAATCCGTTGACGCAAATACGCGCGTGAGCGTGAAAAATCAAGAGTTGCGCTTTGACGCAGGAAAAAATATCGTAAAATCCGAAGACAGCCTTGTTGACGAATCTTGGTTTTATTCGATTTAGATTTTTCTAAAAAAATCTTTTTAATTATTATCACAAAAACATCGGAGTTTTTTGTTTATCAAAATCTCCGACGTTTTTTTTGTACATCATCAAATTTTACAAAAAAACAAGGGGCTTTTTGCCCCTTGCCAAAAATCGTTACTTCAAACTTCTGAGCGCCTTTGCAAGCGCGTCCACGTCCTCTGGCGTGTTGTAGAGCGCGAGTGTGGGGCGCACCGTGCCTTCAAGTCCGTAGTGCCGAAGCACCGGCTGGGCGCAGTGGTGGCCTGAGCGCACCGCAATGCCAAAGCCGTTCAAGTATTCGCCGACCTCAAAAATGTCGTGCCCGTCAAGGACGAACGAAAGCACGCCCGCCTTGTTCGTCGCGTTGCCGATAAGGTGCAATCCGGGGATTTTTCGCAATTCGCCGAGCGCGTACTGCGTCAGCTCATGCTCCCATCTCGACACTTCCGCAATGCCGATGGACGACACGTAGTCCAACGCCGCGCCCAAGCCGACAATCTGCGCGATTGCCGCCGTGCCCGCCTCGAACTTTGCTGGTGCCTCGTTGTAAATCGTGCGCTCGAACGTCACGTCACGAATCATGTTGCCGCCGCCCTGCCACGGACGGCTTGCGGCCAGCAGGTCGCTCTTTCCGTAGACCACGCCCACGCCCGTCGGGGAGTAGATTTTGTGCCCGCTGAACACGAAGAAGTCCGCGTCGAGCGCGCTCACGTTCACGGGGAGGTGCGCGACCGACTGCGCGCCGTCGATGAGGATTCGCACGCCGTGGCGGTGCGCAATCTGAATCATCTCGGCGACGGGCGTAATCGTTCCGAGCGCGTTCGACACCTGCGTCGCCGACGCAAACTTTGTGCGCGGCGTAAAGAGCTTCTCGAACTCGCTCAAAATGATTTGCCCGCTTTCGTCAATCGGCGCGACCTTGATGACCGCGCCCGTCTCCTCGGCGACAAGCTGCCACGGCACGATGTTCGCGTGATGCTCAAGGAGCGTCACGATGATTTCGTCGCCGGGCGTGAGATACTGCTTGACGTAGGCGTTCGCCACAAGGTTTATCGCTTCCGTCGTGCCGCGCACAAAAACGATGTTCTCCGCGCTCGGCGCGCCGATGAAGTGCGCCACGGTTTCCCGCGCCTTTTCCAGCGCGTCGGTGGAGCGGTCTGCAAGCTCGTGCACGCCGCGGTGCACGTTGGAATTCTCGTGCTCGTAGTAGTACGAGAGCCTGTCGATGACCTGCCGCGGACGCTGCGTCGTAGCTCCGTTGTCAAGCCACACGAGGCGGTTTCCGTGTATGCGCTCGGCAAGAATCGGGAAGTCGGCGCGGATTTGACCGAGCGTCTTTGACCCGATTACGGTGCGGTCGCTTGGAAGCGGCTCAACGCCCTGCGCGGACTCCGCCGCGCCGCCCCTGCCTTCGCTTGCCGACGGCGGCGTGATTTCGTCCGCCTGCGCCTGAGAAATCACGCGCGGGGAATAGCCCGATTTTGCGTCGCCCGTCCCCTGCTTTTCCGTCTTGGGCGCGGAAACGGCTCCGCCATTCGGGGAAGACTCTGCAACCGAAAATCCGTAGCTACCCGGAATGCCGCTTCCGCCCGGCTCGTTGAGCGTTACGCCCGCAAACTCGCCAAGCTCGCCCGATGCCACGGACAGTTCGGAAACAATCTGCTCGTACTCGCCCGTGGACAAAAATCCCGCCGAATACGAGCCGACCTTTTCCGCCGCGCGATTGATGACTGCGGTGTTGCCCGTGGTCACGAGGTCGTCGATTCCCGCCGCGCACGTCGCCGGGTCGAAGTCCGCGAAAAGACTTCCCGCCAGCGTCTCAATCTCGCGCTCGCTCGGCAGCCCCAGCGATTCGGGCGCAAAAGAATTACTCGCCGTAATCATAGTAGTTGCCCACTTCTACGTCTTCGAGCACCGCAATCGCGTCGTCGGCGAGGATTGCCGCAGAGCAGTACAGCGAAAGGAGGTACGAAGCCACGCCCTTGTCGTCGATGCCGCGGAAGCGCACGGAAAGCCCGCGCCCCGCCTCGTTCTTGAGGTTCGCCTGGAACAGACCCACAACGCCGCGCTTCGCCTCGCCCGTGCGGATAAGGAGGATGTTCGTCTTTCCGCTCTGGCTCGTCGGCTTTTTGAGGCCGTCAACAAGCAGCTTGTCCGAAGGAATGAGCGGAATTCCGCGCCAAAGGATGAACGTGCCGCCGTTGAGCGTGACCGTTGCAGGCGGAACGCCACGGCGAGTCGCCTCGCGCTCGAATGCTGCGATGGCGCGCGGGTGGGCGAGGAAGAAACTCGGCTCCTTCCACACCTTGCTGATAAGCTCGTCAAGGTCGTCAGGCGTGGGGCGGCCGTCCGCGCGGCGCGGCTGGATGTGCTGCTCTGGCGCAATGTTCTTCAAAAGCCCGTAGTCGTCGTTGTTGATGAGCTGGCTTTCCTGCCGCTCGCGAAGGCTCTCGATGGCGAGGTTCAGCTGCTCTTTCACCTGGTCGTAGGGGGCACTGTACACGTCCGAAACGGCGGTGTTCACGTTGATAATCGTGCTGATTGAGTTGAGGCGGTATTCGCGCGGCTTTTCCTCGTACTGCACAAAGCCAGCGGGAATGATGTCGCTCTTTTTGGTCGCGCTGCAAAGCACGTCGAGCGGGGTGTCGCCCTCCACGACTTTGTTCACGCGGTACAGACCCGTCTCAAGCCCCTTGAACTCAAGGAACTTCGTGAGCCATTTGGGGGTGAGCGCACCGTACTGCGGCGCGGTCTTCGTTACGTTCGCAAGGTTGTACGCGGCTGCGGCACCGAGCGCGTTGATTTTGTCTTCTGCCATGATTTTTCTCCTGTTGGCATCGCTATAAAAATATCGCCGATTCAATCGGCACAACGGGAACAACGTTTCCGTCTTTTCTTAAAATAAAATTAACTTTTCCTATAGATTTAGTAGAAAAATTACAGGAAAAAAACAGCAACGCACCACGCATTGCCGCTTTCTATCGTGCTGACGGCACGGGAACTGGTCAATATCCGCGCCGTCTGCCATCAGTATTGCGGAACGGTCGGGTCAACGTCGCGTGACCAGCCGTTTATTCCGTCCTTGAGGTTGAAGCACTTGCCCGTAAAGCCCGCTTCCTGAATCGTGTGGACGGCAAGGATGCTGCGCTTGCCCTCCTTGCAGATGAACACCGTGTCCACGCCCGCGTCAAGCTCGTCCTGCCTTCGCGCAAGCTGCCCCGTCGGAATGACGAGTGCGCCCGGGAACTTGTAGATTGCGCGCTCGTGCGGCTCGCGCACGTCCACGATGTTGATTTTCTCGCCCGTGTCGATTCTGCGCTTGAGTTCCTTCGGCTCAAGTGCCTCCACCGCAGCGTCCTCTTCCTTCTTCTTTTTAAGCCCGCAGAATTCCTCGTAGTCGATTGAGTCGAGTTTGGTAATCGTCGGGTTCTTGCCGCAAATCGGGCAGTCGGGGTTTTTCTCCAATTTGAGTTCGCGGAACTTCATGTTCCATGCGTCAAAGTGCAGAAGCCTTCCTGTGAGCGTCTTTGCGCCGCCGATGATGAGCTTGATGATTTCCGCCGCCTGAATCGTGCCGATTATGCCGGGCAAAACGCCGATGACGCCGCCCTCGCCGCAAGAAGGCACGAGACCTGGTGGCGGCGGCGACGGGTAGACGCAGCGGTAGCACGGCCCGCGCTTTGCGAAGTACACGCTCGCCTGCCCCTCGAACTGGTAGATTGCCGCCGAAACGTTGGGCTTTCCGAGCAGCACGCAGGCATCGTTCACGAGGTAGCGCGTGTTGTAGTTGTCCGTGCCGTCGGCAATCACGTCGTACTCGGCGAACAACTCCAGCGCGTTGTCGCGCGTGAGCGCGAAGTTGTGCATGTTCACGTTCACATACGGGTTTATGCGCTTTATGGCATCGCGCGCGCTTGCCACCTTGGGGCGACCAACGTCGCGCGTGCCGTGGATAATCTGCCGCTGGAGGTTTGACACCTCAACGTTGTCAAAGTCCAGCAGCCCCAGCGTGCCGATTCCCGCCGCCGCAAGGTACTGCGCAAGCGGCGCGCCAAGCCCGCCAAGCCCCACGATGAGCACCTTGGCGGCTTTGAGCTTTTCCTGCCCGTCCACGCCCACTTCGGGCAGGAGCAGGTGGCGGGAATACCGCTTGATTTCGTCGTTTGAAAGCGCGGTCGTGCGCTCGTCCGCGACAATACTTTCGTTGCTCTCGCTCACGCTCTTCCCCTCCCGCCCGCAATCGCCGGAATGAGCATGATTGTGTCGCCGTCCTTTGTTGCCGTCTCAAGCCCCGAAAGGTTCTTGATGTTCGTCTCGCCCAAGAAGACATTGACGAACGAGCGCGGATTTCCGTCCTCGTCGAAGAGCGACTTCTTCGCGTCGGGGTACTGGGAAACGAGGTTCTTGAGCACCTCGCCCACGTTCGCGCCCTCAAAGTCAATCTCAGATTTTCTGTCCGTGTACGCCCGTAGCGTCGTCGGAATAAGCACCGTTACAGCCATTTTTTCCTCCTATTTTGATGGCGATTGAGCCTTGCGAAATCGCCCGCACGGGGCTGGCCGTTTAGACAATCTCAATGCCCGCTTTGCTAAATCTCTTCAAGCGTCTCCGCTGTGAATACGTTGTCGCCCTTCTCGTCGCTCCAGACGAGCGTCCAGTTCTGCACGTCCGCAGCCTTTCCTTTCAGAATGCTCGTGATGAGGAACGAGTAGAGCGGCACGGCGTGGCTTCTGTCGTACTCGCTCGGAACGCTTGCGCAGTCAGGGTGCGAGTGGTAGATTCCCACGATGTCGAGCCGATTTCGCCGCGCGTACAACT